>ENA-ORKV01000352-ORKV01000352.1-human-gut-metagenome-genome-assembly--contig:-NODE-352-length-59182-cov-5.136892_pt1 | contig 59182 bp, 57 predicted proteins | sample MGYA00243058_ERZ508805 | MGnify/ENA primary metagenome ERZ508805 (study PRJEB26277, sample SAMN04329770) | human gut metagenome | biome: human-associated habitat | host: Homo sapiens | place: USA...
ATTATTCAAAAGATAATGGTTCAAATTATGTAGAAAGCACATCAAGTAGTTATACATTTAGTAATTTAACAAGCGGCGCAACATTCTATGTTAAAGTTTATGTAAAAGATAGTAATAATAGAGAAAGTAGTGTGTCTGCTACATCTATTAAAACGAAATTGCCAACAATAAAAGATGTATGCTCAAGTGGGACAAATTTAGCTTCATGTATAAAAACTTTTGGAGATAAAGGTTCTTCTGTTTCAAATATATATCATCATGATGGCACATTAAAAAATGGAATAAACGATAATTCATACAGATTTGCTGGAGCAAGTAATATAGTAAACAATTATGTATGTTTTGGAACAAACGTAACACCATGCCCAGATGATAATCTATATAGAATAATCGGAGTATTTGGAGATAAAGTAAAACTAATCAAATCAGATTATGCAACAAGTGCATTATTAGGTACAGATGGAGATTATTATAGAATTTATTCTTCAGGTTTTTCAAATTATAAAGGGAATAATTCAGCAAATATAGCAACATATTACTGGAATAAGTCTAATCAAAATACATGGAGTATGTCAAATTTAAATAAAACAAATTTAAATAAAAACTATATAACAAATATGGGAGCAGACTGGGCAGCTAAAATAGCAACAACAACATGGAAAGTAGGCGGAAACAGTTATACAGATATGACGTCAAAACCAGCCAAAACAATATACCAATATGAAATTGTGAGTCCAGTGACGAAAAATACAACAGATAATGCAACAACATATAGTGCCAAAATAGGATTAATGTATGCAAGTGATTATATGTTTGCAGTACCACAAGATAAATGGACATTAATAGGTCATAAGTGGGTTTATGATAAAACAGATGATTATAGTACAGCAACAAGTGTCAATTGGATGTATATGGGACTTGATGAATTGACTATTTTCCGTGGCGCGCACGATGCCTATGATGTGTTCTATGTGGGGGACACTGGCTACGTGGACAACTGTAGCGCGGATCGTGCGAAAGCGGTACGTCCTGTCTTCTATCTTTCATCTTCCGTGCCTTACGTATCTGGAGTTGGTACTAAAACTGAACCAATTTGCATAAACTAGTGGCTGAAGATGAACTTAAATAAAAAACTGATAGCGTAATACTATCAGCTTTTATTTGTTTATCTTTTGAGTATTTTTAAAGTTTAATTTTACATAGTTATTTAGAATATCTATTCCTTTTTCGTTTACTAGTTCTTGAACAAATTCATCTACATTTGTTCCAGCTCCTTTAGGTATTTCTTTTCCTAGTTCTTCACTCATTTTAAACATTTCCCTTAAGAATATATATCTACTTATAATTGATGCACATGCAACACTTAAGCATTGTTCTTCAGCTCTCGGAGTAAATGTTATATCTGTTACTTTTTTTGGCAAGTCTATTAAATAATCAAAATAACTTTTTGAAGTAGTAAATTGATCCACTACAATTTTATCAAATGGTAAATTCTTTTCTACAAGATTTAGTAATACTTTATTATGAAGTATTGCTTTTATTTTGTTCATGTTAACATTTTCATGATTTAAATTGTTGTATTCCTTATTAGTTAGAACAAATGCTGAGTAAGGAATCTTTTCCATAATTTTTGGTGCTATTTGTTTGATATAGTCATCTGTTATTTTCTTTGAGTCTGTTACCTTTAAGTCATGCAAATATTCTACATTATTGGTTGCTACGAATGTTGCACAAACTACGATTGGCCCAAAATAATCCCCAGTACCCACTTCATCAGAACCTATAGTGGAATACTTATCATAATTAAATTTTTTCTTTTCTTTTGTATCTTTATTTGCATTTTTATCTTTTCCAGTTTTAATGTCTATAATTCTTCCATTAAATTTCTTTTCCATATCAATCCATATATTAGCATCTATGTCTGCAGAAATTCCTTGAAACATTGCTTTGCCAGACTCATAAAGAGTTATGATTGTGCCTCCTTCATCTGCTTGAAATATAGCATAAGGAGGAGTTTTATCTCTTTTTAAATCCTCATAGTATTTTATCATTTTAGATTTTATATTGTCACTTACTTTAAAAACTATTGTCATATTATTTTTCCTTTCTTTTATTATTTTAACATATTTTTTAATAAAATGATAATATTTGACTTTATTTTTGTCCATATTTATAATATAATTAATATAAGGAGAGTAGAAAAATGAATATAATGAGTGTCGTAATAATATTAATTGTATTATTATATGTTGCTTTGGGGTTTAAACGTGGGGTTATTAAAACAGGAGTTTCTTTAATTGGAACTATTGCAATATTAGTAGTATCTTTTGTTTTAAAAGATATAGTAGCTAATTTTTTAATGGAACATTTGCCATTCTTTAATTTCGGAGGTATATTTGAAGGTATTACATCAATTAATATTTTGATGTATGAAATGATTTCTTTCATAGTAGTATTTGTAGTTTTATATTGTGTTTTAAATATTTTACTTACATTATCAGGATTAATTGAAACTTTACTTAAATTTACTATTGTTCTTGCTATTCCATCTAAAATACTAGGAGCTTTACTTGGTTTAGTAGAAGGAGTTATTGTTGCTTTTTTAGTTGCATTTGTATTCTTACATTTGGCACCTACAGAAAAATATGTGATGGATAGTAAACTTGCCATAGTACTTTTAGAAAGAACTCCATTTATTGGTAAAATGACCACTAGTACAACACTTGCTCTTGAAGATATTAATAAAATTGTTAATTCTTTAAAAGAAGATGATAATAGATCAGAAGCTAATTGTAAAGTTCTTCATCAAATGATTTATTGGAAAGTTATTACTGTTGAACAAGCTCAAAAGTTAATAAATGATAAGAAAATTGAATTCGATAATGAAGTTGAATTAAATGGGTGATTAAATGATTAAATATTTAGAAAAAGAAGAAGATTTTAATAATCTAATTCAAAATAGAGTTTTAGTTGATTTCTATGCTGATTGGTGTGGACCATGTAAAAGACTTGGTACAATACTTGAAGAAATTAATGATATTGACATATTAAAAGTAAATGTTGATTTATTTCAAAATATATCTAATAAGTATGGTGTTATGAGTATTCCAACTATTATAATATTTGATAAAGGCAATGAAATAAAGAAAAGTATAGGATTTAAAACTAAGAACGAATTACTTGAATTTATAAAATAGTTAAAAATAAAGACATTTGATAGAAAAAATGTCTTTTATTATGTTATAATATGTTATATCGGAGGTAGTATTATGATTAAAGGTAAACCTTTTGTTAAGTGGGCTGGAGGTAAAAGACAAGTAATTGATAAATTAAAAATGTATGCCCCGGAAGAATTTGATACTTATTTTGAGCCTTTTGTTGGTGGGGGAGCTCTTCTTTTTGAGTTATCACCTAAAAAGGCTGTTATAAATGATTCTAATGAAGAACTTATGAATGTTTTTATGTGTATAAAAGATAGTGATAAGTTTGATAAAATGTGCAGAGAACTTAATCATCATGAAGCAAGTCATAACGAAGAGTATTATTATGAAATAAGAAATTTGGATCGAGATAAAAATAAATTTAAGAAAATGGCAGATTACAAAAGAGCTGCTAGAACTATTTATTTAAATAAAGCATGTTTTAATGGTCTTTATAGAGTTAATAGTAAAAATGAGTTTAATGTACCATTTGGAAAGAAAAATAAAGTTAATACTTATGAAGGACAAAATTTAGGTGTTATAAGTGGTTATTTAAATTATAATGATATTGAAATATTATCTGTAGACTTTGAAGAAGCTGTTAAAAATGCTAAAAAAGGAGATTTTATATATTTTGATCCTCCATATGATTCTGATACTCATACATTTAATAGTTATACTGAAGATGGGTTTAATAAAGATGAACAAAGAAGACTTGCTAGAGTATTTAAAGAATTAGATGAAAGAGGCTGCTTTGTTATGCTTTCTAATCATAATACTATTTTAGTAAGTGAACTTTATAAAGATTATAATTTTCATTTTATTGAAGCTAAAAGAAATATAAATGCTAATGGTAAAAAAAGAGGCAAAGTTGAAGAAGTTATTATTACTAATTATGAAACTAAGTAGGTGTTTATGAAAATATATTTAGATGATAAAAGATATTTATTCTTTGATGAAGGTAAGTTTGATAGTTGGTGTGTTTATGAAGTATTAGATGATGGAAGAGTAAAGGCACCATTTGATGTTGAATATTTTAGTGAGTTAAAAAACTTAACAAATGTATTTGGTTCTAGTGTGTTATATGATGATTTTGTTAAATTATATAATAAAACTACTTCAAAGTTTGATAAGAATATAGCTTATGAAATAAGACTTATTACTAATCATTATGATGAGTATAAAGATGAAGTATTTAGAATATTTAGTATTCTTTATATGGGAATGCTTGCTGAAGAAAATAAAGCTAATACTAGACTTGGTAAAAGAGTTAAAAGACTTGGAATGTATAATTTACTTGTTAAAAATATGCCACCTGAATATTGTGCTGATTTTATGAAAGGTATGAAGTGGCAGGAAATAGATAAGTTATGTAATGAAGACGGATTTTAAAAACTGGAGTTAGTTAATTACACTAACTCCAGCATTTTTATATGCTCTCATTAAGGGTCCTGCACCTAGTTTGATGCCACCAAAATATCTTACAACTACGATCATTTTATTATTTAAGTTATTTACCTCTAACAGATTATATAAAGGAAGCCCTGCTGTACCAGAAGGTTCTTTATCATCTGTTTTGCCTGCTGTATTTCCAAATTTATAGGCATAAACGATATGTTTGGCTTTTTTATGTTCTTTTTTAAGTTCATCTATTATGATTTTTATATCTTCAGTAGTATCAAGTTCATAATAATAAGCTATAAATTTTGATTTTTTTATTTCTTCTTTATTTGTTTTAATTAATTTCATAAATTTTTCCTCTCATGTATTAATTATATCGTAAAATTGTCAAAATTTGTAGTATAATATATTTATGGAGGTTACTTATGTTAAAAGAAAAGTTAAAAACTATTCCTCATTTACCTGGATCATATCAAATGCGTAATATAAATAATACAGTTATTTATGTTGGAAAAGCTAAAGATTTGTATAAAAGAGTAAATAGTTACTTTAAAGGTAACGTTACAGGAAAGACTGCTAAAATGGTTAGTGAAGTAGTTGATTTTACTTATATTACAACATCAACAGAGCAAGAAGCATTCATTCTTGAACTTAATTTAATTAAAGAATATGATCCAAAGTATAATATTTTGCTTAAAGATGATAAGTCTTATCCTTACATTGAATACATAAGTAAACCTTATCCAAAACTTAAAGTATCAAGGTATTTAAGCGTTAAAAGAAAAGATAAAAAGCTTTTATTTGGACCTTATCCTAATGCTTATGCTGCTAGAAAAATTGTTAATTTAATAAATAGATTATATCCTTTAAAAAAATGTGAAGGAATGCCTAAAGATGTTTGTTTATATTTTCATATCGGTGAGTGTTTAGGTTATTGCTCTAAAAAGATAGATAAAGAAGCTTTAGATAAAATGGAAAAAGATATTTTAGAATTTTTAAGAGGTAATGATAAAATATTAATTGATAAAATTATGGAAAAGATTAATACATTTAGTAATATGCTTAATTTTGAAGCTGCTTTAGAACTAAAAAAAGAACTTGATTATATTAAAGTAGTTCTTGATAAACAAAAGGTTGAACTTCATGATTATATAAATAGAGATGTAATATCTTATTATCTTGATGAAGGCATTGTATCTGTCCAAATACTATTTGTTAGAAATGGTAAAATAGTGGGTGGAAATAATGATAAATTCTACTTAATAAGTGATATTTTAGATGAAGTTAATTCATATATTTTGAAATTTTATGAAAGACATGAAGTACCTAAAGAACTTTTAGTGGAAAAAGACTTGAGTGCAGAAATAATTGGTAATATTTTAGGTACTAAAGTTGTGGCTCCTGAAAAGGGAAAGAAGAAAAATTTACTTAATATGGCTAAAGAAAATGCTAAGATCGCTTTAGAACAAGAAATAACTATTATTAAAAATGATGAAAAGAGAAGTGTACTTGCTAATGATGAGTTAAGAAAACTACTTAATATGGAAGTTCTAAATAGAATAGATTCATTTGATAACTCAAATTTATTTGGTACTTATGCTGTATCTGGAATGGTTGTTTTTAAAAATGGGAAGCCCGCTAAGAAAGAATATCGTAAATATAAAGTAAGTGTAGATAAAAATGATGATTATAATACAATGAGAGAAGTTGTTTACAGAAGATATTATAGATGTATGGTTGAACAAAGTGAAATGCCAGATTTAATACTTGTGGATGGTGGTGTAAGTCAAATAAATGCTTGCAAAAGTGTTTTAGATGAACTGCATTTAAATATTAAAGTTTGTGGTCTTAGAAAAGATGATCATCATAGAACTAATGAACTTGTTGATGGTGATACATTAAATACAATTGAAATACCTAGAATGAGTGATGTTTTTCATTATTTAACTAGAATACAAGATGAAGTACATAGATACACAATTACGTATCATAAGACTTTACGTGATAAAGGTTCTATTGGAAGCCTGCTTGATAATATTGATGGTATTGGAAGTGTTAGAAAGAAAGAGCTTATTAAAAAATATGGTAGTGTTAAGAAAATGGGGAAAGCATCAGTTGAAGAGTTATCTTTGATAATACCTGAAACTGTGGCAATTAATTTGAAAAAATATTTAGAAAGTAGGGATAAAAGTGATACTAACAAAGAATAAAAGTATTGTACCTAATAAAAATATTACTTACTTTTTAAATCCTGATTATATATATGTGCCTGCCAAAAACATTTATGTTAAAGATGGAGAATATGTTTATAAAAATCAAATTATAGCGGATAAAACATCTTCATCAGTATCTGGTAAAGTATTAGGTATAAAAAAGTGTAATATAATGGGAAAGCTTAAAAATACTTTAGTAATTCAAAATGATTATAGAGAGTATTTCAAAGATAATAATATGAAAATGAAGATTACTATACCAAATATGCTGAAAATCTTGGAAAAAGATAAAGTATTATTTGATAAATTTAAAAGTAGTAAAACTTTTGATAATATTATTGTATTTGCTATTAATGATAATCCTTATGTTTATAATGAAGTGTTTTTACTTAAAGAAAATATTAATGATATGTTGTGGTTTTATGATAAATTATTTAATTTATATACATGTAGTAACAATTTACTTGTTTTAAAAAATACAGATGCTTTTGTAATTGATGAATGCTTAAGTACTTTGGGTAGTTATCCAGAGATTAAATTAAGTTTAGTAAATGATGAATATTTACTAGAAAACAATGAAGTATTAGGTAAATATTTAAAATTAAAAGGAAATACGTTATTTTTAAGTGTTACAGAACTTGTTAAAATATATAACTTATTTAAAGGCAAGGTAAGTACTACGAAGTTAATTACTATATCTGGTGATGCTATAAAGGAAAATAAAGTTTTGAGAGTAAAAGTTAATACTTCTTTAAAAGATGTAACTGATAAGTATATTGATATTAATGAAACTTGTGATTATATTATAAATGGACTCATGACTGGTTTTAAAATAGATAATATAAATAATTTTATTATTACGGAAGAAGTAAAGTCTATAAATATTATGAAAAAAAGAAATATTAAGGAAAGCAAGTGTATTAGATGTGGCAAATGCATAAGTATATGTCCTTGTGGTGTAAATCCAGTAAGTATGCAAAATAAAGAAAAATGCATAGATTGTGGCTTATGTACATATATATGCCCTTGCTATATAAATTTAAGAGAAAGGTTAAAGTAGTATGAATGTTTATTTACATGATAAAAATGATTTGAAAAAGAATATTATAAATTATATTATTTGTTTATTATCACTTTATTTATATGGATTTTATAAAAATGGAATACTTCTTTATTCTAAAGATTATGTTAGTTTTTTAGAAATGTTTAAAATAGTTTATTTGCTTATTTTATCTATTTGTGCGTACTTTTTAACTAATAAAATATTAAAAAAAGAGTTTAAATTGGATTTAACTTTCTTGAGTTTATTTTTAATTCCTTTGTTTATGCCTTTAAGTATTAATTTATTTGTTTATTTTGGTATTGTATTTATCTTTCTACTTTTTAGAAAATATTATAATGAAGCTTTAGTAATACTAGTTTTATCGTTTCTTGGTAAATTTGCAAGCCCCATGGATGATACAAGTCTTTATGCCTTTAGCACTTGGGACTATTTATGGGGAAGGAATATCGGAGGCATTGGATCAACATCAATTGTTTTAGGTATTATTATAGCAATTGTTTTGTCATTTACAAATAACTATAAATACTTAATTAGCATATTTGGTATTCTTAGTTTTTCTATATTAAGCATTTTATTTAAAGATTATGCATTTTTAATAAATGGTAATGCTATTTTGACTATTTTGTTTATTGCAACAATTCCTGATAAAAGCCCAGTTTTAAAAAAATATATGATTATTTATGGTTTATTAATTGGAATACTTGGATCTATTTTTATGAAGGTTTTAAATCCTTATTATGGTATGGTTTTAAGTACTGCGGTAATTTCGATAATTTACGAAATTTTACTTGTAAAAAAATTTAATATATAGTATATTAATGTTAAGGATGGTGCTTATAAAAAAAAGAGTTGTTATTGTGGTTGGTGTTTTGGTGTTATTAATAGTAATACTTGCTTTAATTATATGTTTTAAACCAAGAGAAATTAAGAATTTAAATTTAGCAGAAAATATTACTATGGAAATTAAAGATGGAAGTCTTACAAATACGGGTGCAACCGTAATTATTACAGATCTATCTGGTGATGAAAGTGTAGATTTAACAAATAAAGAATTTAAAATTGATTATAAGAAAAATGGAAAGTGGTATAGACTTGAGTCTAAAATTAAAAATGAAGTTACTGTCAGGACTTCAGATAATACTATGGAAAATGGAGATAATGCTTATACTCAAGAAATTAATTGGGAAAAATATTATGGTAAATTAGATAAAGGCCATTATAGGATAGTTAAAGAAGTAAAAGCAGATCTTTATATAGTTGCTGAATTTGATATTTAATGAATTTAAGAAAATATAGCTCAATTTATGGGTTATATTTTTTCTTTTTGTAAAAATGTTGAAAATATGCGTGAAATTGTTTGCAATGTGTCAAAAAAAGTGATATAATAGTAACGATTTTTAACAAGGGGATAAAGGGGAATGTTATGGCTTATATAAAAGATGAAGAAATAAATGAAATTAGAAGTCGTGCTAATATAGTTGATATTATTTCTAGCTACCTAAATGTTAGCCAAAAAGGAAAAAACTATGTTTGCCTTTGTCCATTTCATAATGACCATTCACCAAGTTTAATTATTTCACCAGAGAAACAAATATTTAATTGTTTTACTTGTCGAACTGGGGGAAATGTTTTTACTTTTGTGATGAAGTATGAAAATGTTTCATTTCTAGAAGCAATCAAAATTGTTGCGGATAAGATTGGTTATAATCTAAATGTTAAAGATTTGAATGTTAATGTAGATAGTAAGAATAAAGAAGATTTTGAAATTTATGATTTTGCCAGTAAGTATTATACTAATAATATAAATACCACAGATGGTATAAAAGCTCGTGATTACTTAAGTAAAAGAGGTATTACTGATGCCATTATTAAAGAATTTAAATTAGGACTTGCTTTAAATGAAAAAGATACATTTTATAAAATAACAAGTAAAAAAGGATGGAGTATAGATACTCTAGATAAACTAGGTCTTATTAATAAAGTCAATGCAAATATTTATGATACATTTATAAATAGAATTGTTATTCCAATAGAAAATTTAAAAGGAGAAGTTGTTGGTTTTACAGGAAGAATATTTAATGGTGAAGATAATACAGCAAAGTATTTAAATACAAAGGAAACAGCGATATTTAAAAAAAGCAGTTTATTATTTAATTATCATAATGCTAAAAACTTTATTAGAGAAAAAAGATGTGTTATTGTAGTTGAAGGTAACATGGATGCCATAAAGATGAGTGCTAAAGGATTTAAAAATGTTGTGGCACTTATGGGAGTTGCTTTATCTAATGAACAAATTGATATTTTGAAAAGATTAAAGGTGCCAGTAGTTTTAATGCTTGATAATGATAATGCTGGATTGGAAGCAACTGTAAAAAATGGTGAAATTTTAATAAATAGTGGCATTGATACAAGTGTTGTAAGATTAAGTGGTGCTAAAGACCCAGATGAATATATAGAAAAATATGGCATAGATGCCATGGATAATAATATAAATAATGCTATTAAATATATAGATTTTAAAATAGAATATTTAAAGAAAAATAAAAATTTAAATAACATGGAAGATATGATTATTTATGTAAAAGAAGTAATTAATAGCTTAAATAATCAGGATGACTTGACAAAAGAGCTAATTATATCTAAAATAAGCAAGGACTACCAAATTGATGTAGACGTTTTGAAAAAGGCTATGGTAAATGTTCCTATGAAAAAGGAAATAAAAGAAGAAATAATAAGGCCTAAAATGTCTAAATATCAAAAAGCTAGTCATAAAGTACTATATTACATGCTTATGGATACTAAGTACATTAGTATATATAAAAATGCACTTGGGTACTTTAAAGAAAGGATAGAAAGAGTTTTAGCTAGTGAAATAGAATATTTTGCTAAGGAAAATAATAATATTGATGTAGCGGATTTTACAACGTATATGATGGATAGAGAAGATGAATACGAACTTTTACAAATAATTTTAAGTGAAAATGGGAATACTTCTATAAGTGATGATGAGTTTGAGTCGTGTGTAAAAGCTATATTAAATATTTATAAAAAGGAAGAAATAGAAAAGCTTAAAAGTAAAATTGCAGAAGAACTTGATCAAAGTGAAAAGGAAAAATTACTTGAAAAGCTTATTGATTTAAAAAGGAAGTGTGAATAATGGAAACTATTAAAACTTTAGAAGAAAGAGAAAATACTTTAATAGAAAAAGGTAAAGTAAAAGGATTTATTACTTATGAAGAGTTAGCACTCGAATTAAAAGGCTTAGATATTGATAATGATGCTTTAGATAATTTATATAATAAATTAGTTGATAATAATATTGCAGTTGTTGCTGAAGCTGATGTAGATAGCGATACTGGTGAAGCTAAGATTAAAGAAGAAGAAAAAGAAGAAATAATGCTTAGTGATGAAGATATAACTAAAGATGTTAATATTAATGATCCAGTTAGAATGTATTTAAAAGAAATAGGAAGAATTCCACTTCTTTCAACTGATGAGGAAGCTGAAATATCTAAAAGAGTTGCTTTGGATGATCCTGAAGCTAAAAGAATTTTGGCTGAATCAAATTTACGTTTAGTTGTATCAATTGCTAAAAGATATGTTGGTCGTGGACTTTTATTTTTAGATTTAATTCAAGAAGGCAATATTGGTCTTATGAAAGCTGTTGAAAAATTTGATTATGACAAAGGATATAAATTTTCAACTTATGCTACATGGTGGATTAGACAAGCAATTACTCGAGCACTAGCAGATCAGGCAAGAACTATTCGTGTTCCAGTTCATATGGTTGAAACAATTAATAAAATGAGTAGAGTTCAAAGACAACTTACCCTAGAACTCAATCGTGAACCTAGTGAAGAAGAAATTGCTAAAAAAATGGGAGTTGGTGTAGACAAGGTACGTGAAGTATTAAAAATTAGTCAAGAACCAGTATCTTTGGAAACTCCGATTGGTGAAGAAGATGATTCACATTTAGGCGATTTTCTAAAAGATGAATCTAGTTTATCACCAGAAGAATATACAGAAAATGAAATATTAAAAGAAGAAATTAAAGAAGTTTTAATGTCACTTCAAGCTAGAGAACAAGAAGTCTTAGAACTTAGATTTGGTTTACTTGATGGAACATGCCATACGCTTGAAGAAGTTGGTAAAAAGTTTAATGTAACCAGAGAACGTATAAGACAAATTGAAGCAAAAGCTTTAAGAAAATTGAGACATCCATCTCGTGCTAAAAAATTAAAGGATTTCTTAGAAGAATGATAAGAATTAAAGCTTTAGCAAGTTTAGTAGATAAAGATAGTAGACTAGTAGATATTGGTACTGATCATGCGCTTTTACCAATTTATCTTTATGAAAATGAAATAACTAAAAAAGTTACTGGTAGTGATATATCAAGTAATGCCTTAGAATTTGCTAAAAATAATTTAAAAAAACATAATTTAAGTGATAAAATAAAGCTTATTGTTAGTGATGGTTTTACTAATTTAAATGATGAATATGATACAGCAGTTATTTCAGGAATGGGTACAGATACAATAAAAAAAATCTTAGATAGAGAAAATCTACCTAAGAAATTAATTATATCTAGTCATAAAAATGTAGATAAGCTACGGTTATTTATGAATAAAAAAGGTTATAAAATAATAAAAGAAATTACTTTAAAAGATAATGACATTTATTATGATATGATAAAATATGAAAAGGGAATAGAAACTTTAAGTAATTATGATATATTAATTGGTAAAAGTAATGATACAGAATATAAATTGTATATTTTAGATAAGTATAAAAGGATATATAAAAAATCTAAAAATGATAAATATTTGGAATATATAAATATTATTGAAAGAAAACAGGATTAGGAGAAGAATTAGTTAAAACACTTGGAGTAACAGTTTTTGTTACTTCTTTTTTTGGGGTAACATCTATTGTTTTAGTATTGCTGCTTTTATTAAATTCTTTTGCAATTTCTAATACTTTTTTTGCGTTTGACATCATTGGTTTTATTTCTTTATAAATCGGTATTGCTTGATTTACAATTCCGAGTCCTTTGGAAATACCTGATAAAACTTTGGTTAAACTAAGAGAACTTCTGGCTATATTGGTACCGAACATATACAATCACCTATATAATTATATGAAAAAATATCAATAATTGATTGTATTATTTAAAGAAATTTGTTATACTTAGATATAGTAAAGGGTGTTGTAATATGATTACAGAGGATGTTAAATCAAATAATGCTAATCCATTTATAGTTATTTTAAATATATTTAAATATGCTTTTGTTGGTCTGAAATATATCTCTTATGAATTGTGGGTCGATTTATATAATGGCGCAAGTTATAGAGTTGATAAGACATATCAAAGTACAAAACAAGCCTTTATGACTGAAGAAGATAAAATTTATGAAAGAACAAAAATAAAAGTAAAAAAAGAAAAAGTTTATAAATATAGTGCTAAAACACTTGCTAAGTTAGAACAAGAAAAGAAAGAATTGTTAGTTGATTTACAAACTGCAGGTGCTACTAGAAGTAAAGAACCACATGTTTATTACTATAAAGCTAGAGATAATACTGGTAGAATTATAACTGGAACGATGAATGGTTTAAGTAAACTAGATATTAATGCTTATTTACTTAATGAAGGCTATGATGTTTATGTTATAAAGACATCTCCATTTATTGATTTTGCTTTTAAAGATTCTTCATTTCTTGGTAAAAAAATGTCTACTAAAGATTTGATATTTTGGCTTACTCAGTTATCTACTTATATTAAAGCAGGACTTACATTAAATGAGTCTGTTAAAATTCTTACAACACAAATGAAGGGTAATAAAGCAAGAACTACTGCTTTTAAAGCAATTTCTTATGAACTTACTTTGGGTGAAAGTTTTTCTTCATCCTTAGAAAAACAGGGAACTATGTTTCCAGCATTACTTATTAATATGATAAAAGCTGCTGAAGCAAGTGGTACATTAATTGAGACTTTAGATGATATGGCTGCATATTATACTGAAATGGATGAAACAAAAAAACAAATGAAAAGTGCTATGACATATCCGTTAATTGTATCTGTTTTTTCTGTTGCAGTTATTATATTTATCATGGTTTATGTAGTACCTCAATTTGAGAAAATATATGAAGATCAAGGTGCACCTGTTACGGGAATTACTAAGTTTGTTATTAATTTTAGTATGTTTATTAAAAATGATTGGTATTTGGTACTTATATTTCTAGCAATAGGTATAACTGCTATGGTACTTTTATATAAACATGTAAAGGCTTTTAGAACTAGTATGCAAATATTTTTTATGAAAATACCAGTTATTAAAGATATTATAATTTACAATGAACTTACAATATTTAGTAAAACTTTTGCTTCACTTTTACGTAATAATGTATTTATAACAGATAGTATGGATATTTTAAGTAAAATTACTAATAATGAAATATATAAGTCTATTCTTTATAAGACAATTCAAAATATTGTTAAAGGTGATAAGATAAGTGATGCTTTTAAAGATCATTGGGCTATTCCTGATGTTGCATATTATATGATAGTTACTGGTGAGTCAACTGGTGAGCTAGCTGAGATGATGCAAAAAGTAAGTGATTATTATCAAGGACTTCATAAAAATATGATTAATAGCTTAAAAGCATTTATTGAACCAATTATGATAGCATTTTTAGCTGTTGTTGTTGGGGGCATTATTATTGCTGTAATTATTCCAATGTTTAATTTATATGGAACTATTCAAAATAGTTAAGGAGGGTTTTGATGAAAATTTTATCATTTATATTAGGAACTATTATGGGTTCCTTTTATCTTGTTTTAGGGACTAGACTTCCAAAGAATGAAGATATTGTTAAATCTAGAAGTAGATGTGATAATTGTAAAAAGGTATTAAAATGGTATAATTTAATACCTTTAGTATCTTTTATAGTTCAAAGAGGTAAATGCACTAGTTGTGGTGAAAAAATTAGTAGTGAACATTTTATTGTAGAACTTATAACTAGTTTATTATTTTTACTTACAAGTATCTATTTTTCTTTTGGCTATAATTATTTGGTTGGTTTAATTATTGTGTCTTTGATGGTTATTATATTTATTTCAGATTTTAAGTATATGATTATTTTAGATTCACCACTTGTAGTATCTGTGGTTCTTATAATTATTTTAAAATTAATTTATTTTGGTTTTAAAACAACAATATATAGCATAATATCTGGTTTAATCTTATTTTTAATTATGCTTTTAATAGAAAACCTTGGAAGCTTAATACTAAAAAAAGATTCTCTAGGTGGAGGAGATATTAAATTCGCATTTTTAATGGGACTTACATTAGATGTAAAACTTGGTATAGTTGCTTTAGTTTTGTCAACTTTTTTAGCTCTTCCTTATGCTGTTGCAAGTGTAAAAATAATGAAAAGTCATGAGTTCCCGTATGGACCATTTTTAGCTGGTGCTTTATTTATAGTTTTCTTTCATCTTGATAAGTTTACTAATTTAATAAATTTTCTGTTTGCAATTTAAAAACGACTTAAATAAGTCGCTTTTGTTTTGAAAAAAGTTTTTACATTCAGTTGATTGGATGTTTTCATGCAAATTTTCTTTGCTGAATAAATATTATCATATCATTTATATATTTGTCAATTATAAATGTAGCTAAATTTTATAATATTTTATTACCATAATACTTTGTTAAAATAATAAATGTTTTGATGAAAACACTTGCTTTATTTTAATGGCCATGATATACTTTATTCATGGAATATCCAGTTGGTTGGATGCTACCTCATTTATTCAGAAATGAAGGTGAGGTGATGCACATGAATGCAAAAGATACATTTATCTTAATGCAATTCTGCATTATAATTTATTTATTAATTATAATAACTTTGTTATTAATTATAAAATAAAAAAGCATCTAAATCAACGAGGTTGATTTAGATGCAACCAATATTTATTCGGTAACATCCAATCTCGGTGAAAACTGGATGTTCCATTTTAATTTATGCAAATTTCCTTTGCTATATACATATTATCATATAAAACTTAGATTGTCAAATTATATTTGATTAAAAGTGATGCTTTTATAATTTTTAATTGATATAGTTGCTTATAAGAGGTTAACTTTAGATATTTGCAAAGAATAAAATATATCAATTAATAAGTTAACTTTTTTAAATACTTAATGTTTAGGAGAACTACAAATAAAATATTTATTATCTCTGCTATAACTAGACTGTAAATACCTATGTGACAAAGTGATAAAATTGCCATAACTAAAAGCTTTAAAATAACTCCCCATAAAGTTATATTCATAGTAACTTTAGCATAACCTAAGGCTTGAAGACTTGATGTAAGAACACCTTCTAAGTAAAATAGGACAAAGAATGGCGCTAGTACTTTGATGTAATTAGAGCCACTTGTGGTATTATATAATGAAAAAAGTAATGTATCTCGGAAGGTAAAAATAATAAATGAGAAGAATATACCTATTAAAAGAGCAAATATTATGCTTTGGTGTATTCTTCTTTTTATCATTTTAGTATTGTTTTCACCATGAAATTTACTTATTTCAGGTAATAGTGATGTAGATATGGCAGCAATAAAGAAACCTGGCATAGTAAGTAGTGCAAGAGAGTAGGCATTATAAGCACCATATTCACGTAAAATATATGAAGATGGATAACCAGAAAATAATAGTAAATTTGTAAGTATAATGGGTTCTAAAAAATAACCTATATTACCAATTATTCTACTTGATACAGTGGGAACTGAAATGTTAAGTATATCTTTTGTATGTTTTTTACTTGGAAGTAGATTAGTTTTAAAATTAATGTGTTTGGGAATAAAAAATAAAAATACTATAATTGATGATATTTCTGATACTATAGTTAAAAGTATTAAACCTATAACGGCGTGCATAACTGATTTTTTCATAAGAATTGGTAAAACTATAACTATTATAATAAGCCTAATTATTTGCTCTATAATATTGCTAGTTGCATGAGGTATCATGTTTTGTTTACCTGCAAAGTAGCCTTTTAAAACTGATGAAATTGATACAAATGGGAGTGTTAGAGCAAAAGCAAGTAATATAGGTGATGCGAGAGGTTCTTTTAAAAGTGTAGTTGCTAAAAAATTACGAGTAAGTAATATAATTAAAATAAGCAAAAAGTTAATGGATAAAATTAAAAATGCTGCAGATGTAAGAATACGTATGGAACGTCCTTTATTTTCTGAAACGAGTTTTGATATAGAAATTGGGATGGCAAGAGTTGCAATTGTAAGTAAAAGAGAATATGTAGGAGCTGCAATAGCATATAAACTTATTCCATATTCACCAATTATACGAGTGTAAATAACTTTGATAATAAATCCTAATATTTTAGTTAGAAAACCACTACAAATAAGTATTAAAGTTGATTTTATAAATAAATTTTTTTTCATGTTGTGCTATTTCTCCTTTATTTAAATACAAAAATGTTATATAATAAATATATGTTGGAGGGTGGTTATTTTGCCAGATACAATTACATTTGATGAACTTATTCCATCTCTTTCTAAAAGAGATGATTTTGAGACTATAAAAAGAGCTTATGAATATGCTTTTAATGAACATAAGGGGATGAAAAGACTTACTGGTGATGATTTTATAACTCATCCTTTGGAAGTTACTAAAATACTTATGGAACTAAATGTCGATGATACAACAATTATTGCATCACTTTTACATGAAGTTATAAATAATGGTTCGAAAACTTATGAAGATTTAGTGGAAGACTTCGGAGAAGATATAGCTAAGATTGTTTTAAGTGTGTCTAAAATTAATAAGTTAGAACTTCCTGATAATAATGAGTCTAGTGTTATATATTTAAGAAAGATACTTGTTGGTCTTGCTGAAGATGTTAGAGTTTTATATATAAAACTTGCAGATAGACTTCATAACATGAGAACTAACTGGGCAATTAATCCTCAGAAACAAAAACAAAAAGCTGAAGAAACTATGTCTGTATTAGTGCCAATTGCTCATAGACTTGGTATTAATTCAATTAAAAGTGAACTGGAAAATTTATCACTATATTACTTAAAACCAGATGTTTATAATGATATACTTGAAAAACTAAATGAAACTGTTGATGAATTAAATGATTGTCTTGAAGAAATGAAAGAAAGTTTAATAGAACTTTTAACAGATGCTGGAATAAAATTTGAAATAAAAGGAAGAGTTAAAAGTGTATATAGTATTTATAATAAACTTTCTAATGGTAAAGAATGGAATAAAATATATGATATACTAGCACTTCGTATTTTTGTTAATGAAGAGTCTGAATGTTATCAAGTTATTGGTTTAATTCATTCAAGATTTAGACCAATGCCAAAGAGATTTAAAGATTATATTGCAAGTCCTAAAGAAAATATGTATCAATCACTTCATACTACAGTTTATGGAGTTGAAGGCCATGTTTTTGAAGTTCAAGTTAGAACTTATGAGATGGATGAAATTGCTGAAAAAGGTATTGCAAGTCACTGGTCATATAAAGAAAAAGGTGCTAAGAAAATTCAAAACGTGATGGAACAAAAACTTGAAATGTTTAGAAATGTTATTGAAGCTAGCCATAATGATACTGATGCTGATTTCGAAAACATTGTTAATAGTGATATCTTTAGTGATTTAATTTATACTTATACTCCGAAGGGAGATGTTGTAGAACTTCCAATAGGTTCAACTCCGATTGATTTTGCTTATAGAATACATTCTCATGTTGGTGATACTACGGTTGGGGCCATTGTAAATGATCAAATTGTACCACTTTCTTATGAACTTAAAAATGATGATGTAGTCAATATTAAAACTAATAATAATAGTTCACCAAATAAAGATTGGCTTTCATTTGTTAAAACTAGTCAAGCTAAAAATAAGATAAAAGCATATTTTAGTAAACAAGATAAAGAAGAATATATTCAAAAAGGTAAAAGTATTTTAGAAGCAGAACTTAGAAAAAGAAAATTATCATTTAATGATGTTTTAAATAATGAAACAATTAATAAGATTGTTAAAGATTTAAAGATGAAAGATTTAGATGAAATATATTTAAGTATTGGTTCTTTAAGATTTACTGCAAGTTATATTATTAATTTAACTAAAGAGGATAAACATGAAGTAGATGATGCTTTATTTGAAAGAAAAGTTAATACACCAAAAATTAATTATAAAAGTGATATATTAGTTGAAGGCATTCCTGATATTATGGTTAATATTGCTAAATGTTGTATGCCAATTAAAGGTGATGAGATAGTTGGTTATATTACTAAAGGACAAGGAATAAGTGTTCATAAAAAAGGTTGTAGTAATGTTCCAAATAATGATAGAGTTGTTAGTGTTTCATGGAATATGGATGCCAGTAATTATTATTTTACTAATATTTATGTTTCTGTTGCTGTAGGTTTTGATTTACTTGTTAATATTATAACTGAAGTTGGTAAAATGGGATGTATTGTAAGAAGTTGCAATACTAAAGAATTTGATAATAAAACGGTGTATGAACTTAATGTTAGAATAAAAGATAAAGGAGAATTAGATAATGTTATGAAAAATATTAGAAAAATACATAATGTTATAGATGTAAAGGATGAAATGTAATGAGAGTTGTTGTACAAAGAAGTAAAAAAAGTAATGTTTATGTCGATGGTAAACTTGTAAATGAAATAGATAATGGTATGGTTTTATTAGTTTCATTTACACAAGGGGACACAGAAGATAATATTTTAAAAATGGTTAAAAAAATAGCTAATTTAAGAATATTTGATGATGAGGCTGGTGTTATGAATAAATCTATTTTAGATGTAGGTGGAGAAATTTTATCTATTTCACAGTTTACTTTATATGCTGATACTACGAAAGGTAATAGACCATCATATATTAATGCTTTAAATGGTGATGAAGCAATTAAGCTATATGAAAAATTTAATGAAGAAATGAATAAATTAGTTCCCACTAAACCTGGTATTTTTGGAGCTGAAATGATGCTTAATATTACTAATGATGGACCAATAACAATTTTGTTGGAGTTTTAAATGAAATTTTTAAATAAGTATAAAACTATAATTACTTATTTAGTATCAAGTCTCTTATCTTTTGGAGTTGATTTACTAGCTTTTAGTATATTTCTTTATTTTATTAAAGGTAAATTTTGTGAAGATATACTAATATCATCATATTTAGCAAGAACAATATCTAGTATATTTAATTATGTTGTAAATAAAAAAATGGTATTTAAAAATACTGTTAAGAAAAACTTTAAAGCTTTTATAGAATACTTTGTTTTAGTTATAGTTAATATTACCATATCTGGAACTTTAGTTACAAAAATATATAAGTATATTCATTATAATGCAACATTTATAAAAGCATTAGTGGATGGAGTAATATTTATAGTTAATTATTTTTTACAAAAGTATGTCATATTTAAAAATAAAGAAAATATTATAAAATAACTAGACAAACATATAAAAAAGTAGTATAGTTTAGTTATAAATTTATTGGCAAACCAGTAATTAATAAAAGTTTTATAGAGAGCTAATGTTTGGTGAAAGTTAGTAAATGGATATTAATGAAGATAGTGTCTTAAAAGTAAACGGGTAAGCCCGATATAGCAGATAAAATTAAGATGCATAGAGTTCTATGAATTAAGGTGGCACCGCGGATTATTATTCGTCCTTAAGCTATATTAATTTATAGAGCTTTTTTACATATTAAGGAGGATATTATGAAAGGAAATATGTATAGAGATATTTATTGTGGAGAAGTTGATTCTTCATATATTGGCAAAGAAATTAAATTAGCTGGTTGGGTTAATAGTATAAGAAACTTAGGTAATTTGATATTTGTTACTTTAAGAGATGAAACCGGTATAGTACAACTTATTAGTGAAGATGGAGATTTATTTAAAGATGTACATAAAGAAGCAACAGTTACAATTACAGGACTTGTTGAAGCAAGAACACCAGATATGGTTAATAAGAATATGAAAACTGGTGAAGTAGAAGTTAGAGTTAAAACTTTAGAAGTTCTTGGGGATTGCACTAATGTACTTCCATTTGAAATTAATAAATCAAAAGAATCTAATGAAGATACAAGACTTAAATATCGTTATTTAGATTTAAGAAATAAAGAAGTACATGATAATATTGTTTTTAGAAGTAAAGTTATTGATTTTATCAGAAGTACAATGAAAGATTTGGATTTTTTGGAAGTTCAAACTCCGATTATAACTGCGACAAGTCCAGAAGGAGCCAGAGATTTTATTATACCATCAAGAAAATTTGCTGGTAAGTTTTATGCACTACCTCAGTCACCACAAATATTTAAACAATTATTAATGGTTTCTGGGTTTAATAAATATTTTCAAATAGCACCATGTTTTAGAGATGAAGATCCAAGAAGTGATAGATTATATGGAGAATTTTATCAACTTGACTTTGAAATGAGTTTTGCAACTGATGGAGATGTTTATAAAGTTGGTGAAAAAGTATTTTATGATGTATTTACTAAATTTAGTGATTTAGAGGTAAGTAAACCACCTTTTAGAAGAATTAAATTTAAAGATGCAATACTTAAATATGGTAGCGATAAACCAGATTTAAGAAACCCACTTATCATTGAAGATATAACTGATATTATGGAAAAAACTGATTTTGCTCCATTTAAAAATACTGTTGTTAGATGTATTAAAGTAAAAAACTTAGAAAAATCTAATTCTTGGTTTAAATCTATTGAAGAATATGTTAAAGGTATTCATGATAATTTAGGTTATATTAAAGTTAGTGAAGGGTTAGAATTAAAATCATCACTTGCTAAATTTATGAATGATGATGTTAAGAAAGAACTTATAGAAAGACTTAACTTAAAAGAAAATGATGCCGTATTTATTGTAGCAGATCCTAAAAGATGTGCAAGAATAATGGGAAGCCTACGTACTAAACTTGGAAATGAACTTAATTTAATTGATAAAAACAAATATGAGTTCTGTATTATTAATGATTTTCCTTTCTATGAAGAAAATGAAGAAACCGGAGCTATTGAATTTTCTCATAATCCGTTTAGTATGCCAAAAGGAGGATTAGATGCTTTAAATAATAAAAATCCATTTGAAATTGAAGCATATCAATATGACTTTGTTTGTAATGGTTATGAAATGGCTAGTGGTGGAGTTAGAAATCATTCACCAGAAGTGCTAAAGAAAGCTTTTGAACTTGTAGGTTATGATGAAGACGTAGTTAAGTCTAAATTTCCAAGTCTATATGAAGCATTTAAATATGGGGCACCACCTCATGCTGGAATGGCACCTGGAATAGATAGAATTATAATGCTTCTTAAAAATGAAGAAAATATCAGAGAAATAGTACCATTCCCAATCGGTGCAAATGGTGCAGATGCAATGATGGGGTGTCCTAGTGAAGCTTTTCCAATTCAACTTAAAGAAGCACACATTAAAATAGATAATTAGAAGGCAATCATTATGTTAAGAAGGGTTGATATTAGTAAGATAAACTTAGGTAAAGCATATTTTCATTTTACAAATAAAAATAATATTGATAGAATAGCTTTAAACAATTTACTTCCTAAGATCGGAGAAAATTCTTCGATGATTGAAGAAACAGAAAAGATTTTCTTTTCAATTGGTGCTAGTGGCATTTTAAAAGTACAAGATGTTTGGCTTAAGTGGATGATGAATAGAATGTACGGAGAATGTAATCTTAGAAAAAAATATGATGGTGATGATTATAGTGGTAAACTTCATGCCTGGATTCAAAAATTTTTATCTAAAGAGTATAAAAATGATGAAACGAAAAAGAATGCTTTATTTACTAAATATTATCATGATATGCTAGAGAATGTTTATTTGGATCTTAATTTAACTAATGGATATGATTATGACAAAAATGATTATGATGAAGTGAAAATGAGATTAAATAAAGATACTAATTCTATAGAGTATTTACTTATGAAGGAAATGTATGGCTCTTATAGTGATACCACAAATAATAATATGGAAAGCTGGAACATGCATACAATTAGAAATAGATATGTTAAGTCTAGACTAATTCGAGTTGTAACTTATAAAGATAAAGATTTGACAGTTATAGAAATGTTGAAACTTATATATGAAAAATATAAGGATACAGATTATGATTTATTAGATGATTTTATGCTTTGGCTAAAGGAGAATGAAGAGAAGTAGTTATTTTGGGTAATGAAGTTAAAATTTGAATAAATTTATGGAAATAGTATTCTATTTCCTTTTTAAATGTGATAAAATAAGAAATATTGAAAGGACTGATATGAGTGATAAGTTTAAGTAAAGATGAAGCAAGATTATATAATTATATGATGGAAGTAATTGATCAAGTCATGGATAATTATGGATATGACTATGTAATGGGGAAAAACATAAGTAAAAAATATTACACTAATAATCTAGAAAACATAAATGTGTTTAATGAGTGTGATAGTATATTAGAAAAAGCAGAACTTATTAGTTTAGGTTATTATCTATTTAAAAGACTTGGACTTGAAGACGTAGAACTATCTATAAATAAGAACGATGAACTTTGTAATTTATTAGATATTCTTGATATTGAATATTTAAGTAATATTGATAGTGATAAACTAAAATGGAATTATATTTATGATGATGAAATAATAGGCACTGGGTCTCTTAATAGTTTTAAAGTAGATATTAAAAAATTGCTAAGTGTACTTATGAATAATATAAATAAGGATGCTTTAAATAGGGTAATTGATGTAAATATTATAGGAAATAGTGAGGAAGAATCTTATCATGCCTTAAAGATAGCTCAAGATTTAAGACTTAATAATATAAATACATTAATAAATGGCGAATATAATAGTAAATTTAATGTTATTCTTCATGAAGAAGACTTAAAAAAAGGCATAGTTAGTATAAGAGATAATCATTTAGAAGAAGAAATAAAAATAGATGAAGCAGAAATAACTGATTATCTTTTAGGTAATATTTAAGGTGTATGTATGGAGTATGAAAAAAGTATATTATTAAATTGGATATTTTATAATAATAATTTAACTTATAGTATTGAAGCAAGAGATGAGATAATAAAATTTGTAGATGAATACTATGAGGATGCTCTTTTAGCTTGTAGTTATCTTTATTCTAAGAAGCAAAATAGTACAAAAATATTTTTAGCAGTTGATAAAGGTTCTTTAAAAGATTATATTTTGGGAATTAATAAAAAAATTATTGATAGTAGTAATGGTTCCCTTACAAGTTTGCTTAATAAAGTAAACTCTTATAAAGAATTATTCTTTACGGAAAATGTAAATAGATTTAAGAGAAATTTTGAAGAGGGAATAACTGGTAGCTGTCTAGAAAATTTATTAGTAAATTGGTTTGAAATGATAAATTTATTTCCAAAAGAAAGTATGGAATATTTAAATTTTATGAATTTAATAAAAAAATATGGAAATGAAGTTATTGATGCATTATTTATAAATTCAATGGGAAGTAATCGTGTTTATAAGTATTTTTTAAAGACTTTAACTGATGGAGATTTTGAAAAGTTTGCAAATTATGTACGAGTTACTGCAAGAAATTTTGAAATTACTTATAAGGAAAAATATTATATTTTAAGAAATAAGTTTATTTTGGCATTAGAAGATGTTGTTTGTAAGACTCATGAAGATTTTACTGATAAAATATATGCTGAGGAAGAAAGAAAATATATAGATGATTATTTAAATGGAGAAACTCCAGAAAAGGAAGGAAAATTAAGATGACATTAAAAGAATTACAAAAAGAAGAAAGTAGGTATATTAATAAAGAAATTGAAATTAGTGGTTGGATTAGAAATCATAGACCTCAAAAAGAATTTGGTTTTATTGATTTTTCTGATGGTACTAGTTTTAAACATTTACAAGTTGTTTATACTAAAGATTTAAATGACTTTGAAAAAATTGTGAAACTTCATAATGGCTCAAGTATTAAAGTAGTTGGCGATTATGTAAAATCTGAGGGTAGTGGTCAAGCATACGAACTAAAAGCAAAAACTATTGAACTTTTAGGTGACTGTCCAGAAGACTATCCTTTACAACCTAAAAAACATAGCATGGAATTTTTAAGAAGTATTGCATATCTTAGACCAAGAGCTAATACATTCCAAGCAGTATTTAGAGTTAGAAGTGTTGCTGCATATGCTATTCATAAATATTTTCAAGATAGAAACTATATTTATGTTCATACACCACTTTTAACAACTGCGGATTGTGAAGGTTCTGACCAAATGTTTAAGGTAACTACTTTTGATTTTGATAATTTACCTAAAAGAGATGGAAAAGTTGATTTTAGTAAAGATTTATTTAATAAAAAGACTTTTATTACTGGGTCTGGACAACTTCATGGGGAAACTTTTGCTTTAGCATTTAGTAAAATTTATACTTTTGGACCAACATTTAGAACAGAAAACTCAAATACTAAAACACATGCGAATGAGTTTTGGATGATTGAACCAGAAATTGCTTTTGCAGATTTAGAAGATTTGATGGATGTTGAAGAAGATTTCTTAAAATATATTGTTAAGTATATTTTAGAAAATTGTCCAGATGAAATTGAATTTTTTGATAAATTTGTTGAAAAAGGATTAAAAGAAAAATTAGAAAAAGTAGTTAATAGTAGTTTTGTTAGAATTGACCATAAAGATGTAATTGATTTACTTAAAAATAGTGGTGAAGAATGGGAATTTATTCCGGATTATGATGATGATATAGCTAAAGAACATGAAAAATGGTTAACTAAGCATTTTAATGGACCTGTATTTGTTAAGAACTGGCCAAAAGATATTAAAGCATATTACATGAAACTTAATGAAGATGGTAAAACAGTAGCTGCAGTTGATTTGGAAGTTCCTGGTGCTGGTGAATTAATGGGTGGTTCTCAAAGAGAAGAAAAACTTGATGTTTTACTTGCTCGTATGGAAGAACTTGGAGCTGATAAAGATACTATAGATTGGTATTTAAATTTAAGACGTTATGGTGGATGCATTCACTCAGGGTTTGGGATGGGATTTGAAAGACTTATTATGTACTTAACTGGTATTGAAAATATTCGTGATGTTATTCCTTATCCAAGAACTCCAGGTTCATGTGAATTTTAGAGGTGCTTATGGGAAAAATAATTGCAATTGTTGGCATGTGCGGTAGTGGTAAATCTATTGCTAGTGGCTATTTAGAAGAAATAGGATATAAAAAAGTTTATTTTGGGGGAGTTACAATGGAAAAACTTAAAGAAGAAGGCTTTGAAGTTACTCCGGATAATGAAAAGATGATGAGGGAAAAGTTAAGAAGTGAGCTTGGTATGGGAGCTTATGCTATGGTGCTTCTACCTAGAATAAAGGAACTTGCTAAAGAAAATAATGTTGTTTTAGATGGACTTTATTCTTGGGATGAACTTAAGATTTTACAAAATGAGTTTGATATGACAACTATAGCTATTGTAGCAGATAAAAAACTTCGTTATCAAAGACTTAGTGAGAGAATAGAAAGACCATTTAATAAAGAAGATGCTATAAAAAGAGATATTTCTGAAATAGAAAATATTGCTAAAGCTGGACCTATTGCATATGCTGATTATTATATATTTAATAATGGTACAATAATAGAATTTCATGATAGGTTAAAAGAAATACTTGCCCAAATTTAGTGTTGACAAAGATATGATTTTAGAGTAAAATTAGTACATATTGAATTTTTATGGAAAAATGAGTAATCTATTTTGAAACAGAAGAGAGGGCTAGCTGGTGTAAATGCCTTGTGAATATTTAGATGAAGAACAATTTTTCAAATAACATAAAACGCAGTAAATGTGATAAAAATAAATTGAGTCTAGAAAAGTAAGGTGGCACCGCGGGATTCTCGCCCTTACAAAGCTAGACTCTTTTTTTATTAAAGAAGGGTGAAGAAATATGAAAAAATTTAACAATAATGATTTTACTGAAAAAGATTTAGATAAGGAAGTATCTTTATTTGGTTGGGTTAATAAAAGAAGAGATATGGGTGGTGTCATATTCGTTGATTTAAGAGATCGTTCTGGTATTATACAAGTAGTATTTAATAGAGGATTTTTAAAGCAAGAATTTGAAATTGCTGAATCTTTAAAAAATGAATATTGTATTAAAGTTACAGGTAAGATTATTTTAAGAGATGAAGAAATGATAAATCCTAAGATTGCTACAGGAAAAATTGAATTAATGGCAAGTGATTTAGAAATTTTAAGTACTAGTGATGCTTTACCATTTAATGTATATGATGATGAAGATGTAAATGAAAGTGTTGGTCTTAAATATCGTTATCTTGATTTAAGAAGAGAAAATCTTAAGAATAATATTATTTTAAGACATAAAATAATAAAAAGTGCTAGAGAGTATTTAAATAATTTAGACTTTTTAGAAATTGAAACACCAATACTTTGTAAAAGTACACCAGAAGGAGCTAGAGATTATCTTGTTCCATCAAGGATTAATAAAGGTTCTTTTTATGCACTTCCTCAGTCACCACAAATATTTAAACAATTACTAATGGTTAGTGGTTTTGAAAAATATTATCAAGTTGCTAAATGTTTTAGAGATGAAGATTTGAGAGCTGATCGCCAACCGGAATTTACACAAATAGATTTAGAAATGTCTTTTGCCCAGGAAGAAGATGTTTGGAATGTTTGTGAAGGTATGATTAAGAAAATAGTTAAAGATACTAAGAATATAGAACTTGATGACTTTCCAAGAATGACATATCAAGATGCTATGGAAAATTATGGTTCTGATAAGCCTGATACAAGATTTGATATGAAACTTTTAGATTTAACTGAGATTTTAAAGAATACAAGAATGAATGTCTTTAGACAAAATATTGAAAATGGTGGAATTGCTAAATGTTTAATAGTTAGAAATAATGGTGATAAGTATTCAAGAACTGATATTGATCATTTAATTGATTTTACTAGAATATATGGTGCTAAAGGAATGGCTTGGCTTAAATATGATAACGATCAATTTAATGGTGTTATTGCTAAGAACTTAGAAGATGAAAAGCTAGAAGAAATTAAAAATACTTATGATGTTAAAAATAATGATTTAATATTAATTGTTGCCGATAAACCAAAAGTTGTTTATGCTGCTTTAGGTGCTCTTAGAATAAAAATTGCTAAAACTTTAGATATAATACCAAAAGATAAATTAAATTTTGTTTGGATTACAGATTTTCCATTTTTTGAATATAGCGAAACTGAAAAAAGATGGAAAGCTGAACATAATCCATTTACAATGATAAAAGATATAAATACGATTAATGAACCTGAAAAATGTATTTCAAGAAGTTATGATTTAGTTGTTAATGGTTATGAACTTGCCAGTGGGGGAGTTAGAAATCATAAAAAAGATGATTTAGCTAAGGTGTTTAAAGCTTTAGGAATAAGTGATGAAGAAGCTGAAAAAAGATTTGGTTTTATGCTAGAAGCTTTTAAATATGGAGTTCCACCACATGCTGGAATTGCTCCAGGTGTTGAAAGACTTGTAATGGTACTTTCTGGTACTGATGATATTAAAGACGTTATTGCATTTCCTAAAACTCAAAGTGCTCAAGATTTAATGAGCGAGGCACCAAGTGATGTTTCCTTAAAACAATTAAAAGAATTAGGGATAAAAATAGAGGAGGATGATGAAAAATGAGTAAATTTACAAAAGAAATGGTAAATGATTATGCTGATAAGTTACTTATTGGTTTAACTGATGAAGAAAATGAATTAGTTTTAAAAGAATTTGATATTATTGAAAAACAAATGGATGTTATAGCTGATTTTCCTGATATAGAAAAGATAGAACCTATGACTCATGCATTAGATGATTTTATTTATACATTAAGAGAAGATGTTAAAGAAGAAAGTGTACCTATCGAAGACTTACTTAAGAATTGTGATAGATATGATGGACGTGAAATTGAAGTTCCAAAGGTGGTGGGATAATGACAGAATTTGGTATTGTAAAATTACATGAAATGCTTAAAAATGGTGAAATTACTAGTAAAGATTTAATTAATGAAACTTTGAAAAAATCACATGAATTGAATGAAAAGTGTAATGCTTTTGTAACTATCATGGATGATGTTAAGGAAGCTGCTGTTACTGAAGATTTGCTTTCTGGTATTCCTTATGGTATTAAAGATAATTATTCAACTAAAGATATATTATCAACTGGTTCATCTAATACTTTAAAAGATTATGTACCATTTTTTGATGCTACTGCAGTTGCTAATTTGAAAAAACATGGTGCTGTTGGGGTTAATAAAACAGCTTTAGATGAATTTGGAATGGGTGGTACTGGTACAACTGCTCATACTGGAGTTATTCGTAATCCATGGGATACTAAAAGAATGTGTGCTGGTTCTTCAAGTGGTAGTGCTGCTGCAGTTGCTGCTGGAGTTTATCCTTATGCTTTAGGTAGTGATACCGGAGATTCAATTCGTAAGCCTGCTGCATTTTGTGGTATTGTTGGCTATAAACCTACTTATGGGATGATTTCGAGATATGGATTATTTCCTTTTGTTTCAAGTTTAGATACTTGTGGTGTTTTAACTAGAAGTGTTGAAGATGCAGCAATTGTAGTTGATGCCATGAAGGGTATTGATAAAAATGACCAAACTAGTTGGAATTCAAGTAATATTCATCTTTATGATAGTTTGAATGGTGATGTAAAAGGTAAAAAGATATTTTATATAAAAGAAATAACTGATTTAAGTAATTACCCAGATGCATCTAATGAATTAAAAGAACATTTAGATAATTATTATAAAACTTTAGATTATTTAAAAGATTTAGGGATTGAAGTTCATGAAGTATCAATTGATAAAACTTTACTTGAAGCTGTAGCAAGCGTTTATGTTTGTATTTCTTGTGCAGAAGCTACAAGTAACATGTCTAATTTAACTGGTATTATCTTTGGACCTCGTGGTGAAGGAGATCATGTTATGGATATGATGAAAGATCATCGTACGAAAGGCTTTTCACCACTTATTAAAAGAAGATTTGTAATAGGTTCTTATGTACTTCAAAAAGAAAATCAAGAAAGATATTTCTTAAATGCTGCTAGAGTAAGAAGACTTATTGTAGATAAATTTAAGGAACTGTTTAAAGAATATGATGCAGTAGTGTTACCTGTTTCAACTGGGGTTGCTCCTTATATTGATGGTTCTAAAGATGAACTTGAAAAGAGTGATACTACTATTTTGGAAGAACATTTACAAATTGGTAACTTTGGTGGTTTCCCATCAATTACAATTCCAAATGGTATTATAGATAACTTACCAGTTGGTGTTAATATTACAGGTAACTGTTTTGATGATGTGAATGTTTTAAATATTGCTTATGCTTTAGAAAGCAAAATGAATTATAAAGGTATGATAGCTGGAGGTAAAAATGAAATATAAAGTTGTAGTTGGACTAGAAATGCACTGTGAACTTAAGAGTAATTCAAAAGTGTTCTCAAGTGCAGAAAACTCATATAATGAACTTGCTAATGCAAACGTTAGACCAGTTGATATGGCTTTTCCTGGAACTCTTCCAGTTGTAAATAAAGAATGTGTTAGAAAAGCTTTACTTATGAGTATGGTTTTGAATTGTAAACAACCTGAATATATGTATTTTGACCGCAAGAATTATTATTATCCAGATTTACCTAAAGGCTTTCAAATTACTCAAATGCATGATCCTGTTGGTGTAGATGGCAATATTATAATTGAATGTGATGATTATGAAAAAAATGTACTTATTCATGATATTCATCTTGAAGAAGATGCTGCTAGTTTAGACCACTATTATGATACATCATTAATAGATTATAATAGAGCAGGGGTTCCACTTTTGGAGCTTGTTACTGAACCTTGTTTAAGTTCCGCGGAAGAAGCTGTTGCATTTTTAGAAACAATGCGTAGAATTTATCAATATTGTGGTGTTTCTGAGGCTGATACTAAAAAAGGACAAATTAGATGTGATGTTAATGTTTCTATTATGGATCCTGATGCTACTGAACTTGGTACTAAAGTTGAAATTAAAAATATAAACTCTTTTGGTAATGTTTATGATGCAATTATTTATGAAGTTAAAAGACAAAGTGAACTTAAAGATGCTGGTAGATATGATGAAGTAGTTCAAGAAACAAGAAGATTTGATGAAGAAACTGGTACTACTATTCATATGCGTAGTAAAGTTGATGCAATTGATTATAAATATTTTGTTGAACCAAATATTCCTAAGTATAAAATTGATAAGAAGTGGCTTGACGAAATAAGAAAAGATATTCCAATGCTTCCTAGAGAAAGAAAAAATAAATATATTAATGAATATGGTTTATCAGAATATGATGCTAATATAATAATAAAAGAAAAAGAATATGCTGATTATTTTGAAAAATGCATTAGTTTAGGAATGGATAAAAAACAAGCTGCTAATTGGTTAATAGTGCAAATAATTGCTTATTTAAATAAATATGAAATTACACTTCAAGATTTCTATTTAACTCCAGAATATTTAAATCAAATAATTTCTGAACTTGATAAAGGCACTATTTCTTCTAAACAAGCTAAAGAAATATTCTTTAAATCTTTAGAAGAAAATAAAGAACCTAAAAACTTTATTAGTAAAGAAAATAGTCAAATAAGTGATAAAGGAGAACTTGAAAGTATTATAGATAATATTTTAAATAATAATATAGCTCAAGTTGAAGCTTATAAATCTGGTAAAACTAATTTATTTGATTACTTTGTTGGTCAAGTGATGAAAGAAACTAGAGGCAAAGCTAATCCTACGATTACAAAAGAAATATTAAAAGATAAGCTAGATAATTAACACTAGCTTGTTTTTTTATATAATAGGAAAGTCATCCAATTTTTATAAAATTAAAATCTTGATATGTGGCCAAACATATGGTATAATTATATTATCTAAGGGGGATTGCTTAATGAATACTTATAAGGCATATAAATTAAGAATTTATCTTACTGATTTACAAAGAGAATTAATTGAAAAAACTTTTGGATGTACTAGATATATTTATAATAATTTTCTTGCAGAAAGAAAAAATAAATATGAAGAAAGTAAAACAAAAGTGCATGTTTATGAACAGCTAAAAAAACTAACAGATTTAAAAAGAGAAAAAGAATGGCTAAGAGAAATAGATTCATGTGCTTTGCAAGCATCAGTATATAATTTGGATAATGCATTTCAAGGATTTTTTCATGGTAAGGGTTATCCAAAATTTAGGGCAAAAGGTGTACATGAAAGTTTTAGAACTAATAATACATTAAGTACTTATAAAAATAAAAAGTATGAAACTATCAGAATAGATTTTAATAAAAGAATAATAACTTTGCCAAAATTAAAAGAAGTAAAGTTTCGTGGATATAGAACAACTAAAGAAATGGTAGGAAAGATAAAATCAGCAACAATTAGTAAAGATGCTAACAAGTATTTTGTAAGTGTCCTTGTTGAAGTGCCATTTATTAAACCAATCATAAATCCAACATCAGTTATTGGGTTAGATTTTGGCATCAAAGATTTTATAGTAACATCTAATGGAGAAAAACTAAAAAATGAAGTAAGAGTAAATGAAAAAAGATTAAAAGGATTACAAAAAGGCTTAGCTAGATGTAAACCAGGAAGTAAGAATAGATATAAAATGAAATTGAAAATACAAAGACTATATTTAAAAATTAAGAATGCCAGAAAACATATGATATTTAAACTTGCAAATAAAATATTAAAAGAAAGTGACATTGTAGCAGTAGAAACACTAGATGTCAAAAGTATGTATCAAGTTCACAGCATAGCCAAACACTTAAATAAAGTACCAATCGGGGATTTCCTTAGCGTATTAAAATATAAAGCAGATTGGTTAGGTAAAAAAGTAATTAATATAAATAAATATTTTCCAAGTAGTCAATGTTGTAATAGATGTGATTATAAAAATGAAGAAGTAAAGGATTTAAGTGTAAGAAAATGGATATGTCCAAAATGTGGATTTGAACATGATAGAGATATAAACGCAAGTGTAAATATAATGTTTGAAGGATTAAAAATATATATGAAAGAAAGTATAATATAAATAAGAACAAAAAAGATAAAAATAGTAGGGTGGCGACCATCCGAAGTTGGTCTGTGGAGAAGCTTTAGGTTTCTGTGAAACAGAAAAGTGTTACCGCGAGGTAACACAGATACTTGAATTTCGTTAGAAATTTAAGTTATGTTCTATTTACATATTACTTTTTTTGTAGTAAAATATATTTGAGAATAAAATATATGCAAAGGATGGTTATATATGAAGAAACATATTAAATTATTAGTAGTACTAGGTATTATATTAGTGGGAAGTTTTAGTTTTTATTTATTTAAAGGTTTTAAAAAAGATACTTTAGTTTATGAAAATAATAAAATAAAACCATCATCTAGTGGTATAGCAATGATGCTTGAAACAGCAGCAGGTTCAGGTAATTATGAAATGACTACAAGAAGTGAATGGCCAACAGAAGGCTATGTATTTAATGCAAATTTATCTAAATGTGAAAATGGTAGTGAGTTATCATGGGATAATGAAAATAAAAAAGTACTTATGAGTGGTAATAAATCAGATAAGTGTTATGTTTATTTTGATAAATTTGTTTCTTTAGCTGAATATGTAAAATCATTATATACAGGTACTCAAGGAGAAAATGGTATTTATTATCATGATGCAAGCCTAACAAATGGAGCAGGAGATAATTCATACAGGTATTCTGGTGATGAGAGTGGAGTAAAAAACTATATATGTATTAATAGCAGTGATGCAACTTGTCCAGATGATAATTTATTTCGTATAATTGGAGTATTTAATGGTAATACAAAAGTGATAAAAGCTAGTAGTTATGGTTCGACCATTGCATGGCATTCGAAAGATACTGGTACATGGGCTGATTCATCTTTGAATACTACGTTAAATTCTACATATTTAAATACATATTTATCTGAAATAAAAAATAAAATAGTTGATGTAACGTGGAATGTTGGAGTACTTAATGATTCCTCTTATACAGCTAAAAATGCATATACTGCCGAAATAAGTCAAACATATAGTTCTGCTAAAATAGGGTTAATAACAGTTAGTGATTATCTTTATACTCTTATTCCTGATACTTGGACTACTAGTTCATCTAGCTTAAGCAACTTTAGTAGTTGGATGTCTTCAAATGAAAATGATTGGACGTTAAATATTTATGATGCTATGGGAAGTATATATATAGCTTGGGTAATTAATGAATCTGGTAATGCTGAGGGTGCTAGCGGATATATAACTTTTAAATTTGGTTATGCAAGACCAGTATTTTATCTCGACTCTACAGTTAATTATGTTGAAGGAACTGGTATATCAAGTGATCCAATAAGAATAAATTAAGTAAAATGAATTATACAAGATGTGTAATTTTTTGCACACTAAATAATATGATAATAAAAAATGGGTGTAATATATAAAAAGAGATTATATTTGTTTGAAAGAAGAAACTACGGATTTTTAAGTAAACACAACCCGGTACGGTGGCAATTTATAAAAAAACATCCTAATTACTTTTATATTTCAATAATTCGTGATAAATTATATATAATACAAAGGAGAAATAATTATGAAAAAGAAAATATTAATTGGTGTATTAGTTATTGTCGTTGCAGCTGTTTCTATGTTACTTGGTATGAGTGCTGCTGGGTATTTTACTAAACCTAAAGCTGTAGCTCAAGGTATTGTAGTATCTAAATCTAAAAATGAAAGTAAATTACTTACCAGTTATGATGCTTATACTAAACTTATGAATGAATATGGCACTAGTGAATTTACATTACTTACTAATAATAGTTTTGAAAATAATGATTATATAGTAGATTTTGTTAAATATAAAGATAGTCTAGAAATTAAGAATATTAATTTAGAAATAAATGATGATGGTGTTAAAATAATATATGATGTAAATAAAGAAATTAAAAATAGTAGTAAATATTTAATGTATTTTATACCTATACAAAAAGGTACTCTAAATGAGTTAAAAGTAACTAGTCAAGTTTTTAATGAAAAATAAATGTGAAACAAAATAGAAATAATTAGTTAAAAATGTTTCACATTTTTTCTTTGTGTGATATAATTTAGATATATTAAAGGGATGTGTGATATATGTTTGGTAAAATTCTTTATATTGGTGAGTCAGAAGCTCATGTAGAAAACTTAATTAAAGATGCTAATAGTGCTGATTTAATGAATGTTAATGTTATATTTGAAGATAGTAAAGGTACTATACTTGGAGAAGTTGAAGAATTAAATGAAAATATAATTAAAATAAGATTTTTAGGTGAATATATAAATGGTAAATATGTTAATGGGGTACTTAGAAAACCTTTATTAAATTCTAAAATAAGAATGATTAATAAAGATGAACTTACTGAACTTGTTGGTACTTATAGTGCATCTAGTTTTGTTTTAGGTGAAAGTGCAATATATAAAGGTTTTAATATTCATCCAAGTATCAATAGCTTATTTTCTAACCATTTAGCTATCTTTGGTAATAGTGGTTCAGGTAAATCATGCGGTGTTGCTAGAATTGTTCAAAATTTATTTTCTAGTATGTATCAAGTTCAATATAATGCTAATATATTTATATTTGATGCTTTCGGAGAATATAAAAATGCTTTTGGTAAATTAAATGAAATTAATAATAATTATTCATACAAATTTATTACAAGCAATCCTGTAGAAGCTAGTGATAAGCTTTTGCAAATACCTGTTAGTTTGCTTACTTTAGATGATATGGCACTACTTTTTCAAGCTGATAAACATGCTCAACTTCCAATTATTGAAAATACTATTAAACTAGCTAAGATATTTGCAACAGATAGTGAAGAATCAAGAAATTATAAAAATCATTTAATTGCTAAAGCTTTACTTGCTGTACTATTTAGTAATGAAACTATATCAAGTAAGAAAAATGAAATATTTACAATACTTGAAGTATGTAATACACCAGAATTTAACTTTGATAGTGTTATACCTGGCCTTGGGTATACAAGAACACTAAGTGAATGTTTTGAAATTGATTCAAATGGTAATTTTGGAGAATCAGTTTTAATAACTAATTATATTCTAAGTAAAATTAATGATGATTTAGATAGTATTAAAGCTCCAAGTGAAGCAAGTTATGGTCTTAAAGATTTTGCTAAAGCTATGGAATTTACTTTAATTAGTGAAGGGTTTCAACATAATCAAAACTTGCATGATGATGCTGTAATACTTCGCGTTAGACTTAATGCTATTATTAATAGCAAAACTGGAACATTTTTTACAAATGAATATATGCCAATTAATGAGTTTGTAGAAAGTTTAATTGATAATGATGGAAAGAAAGCTCAAATAATAAATATAAATCTTGAAGATGTAGATGATATATATGCTAAAGTAATTGTTAAGATATTTTCTAAAATGTTATTTGACTTTTCTAAAGCTAGTAAAAAAAGAGCATCTATGCCATTTCATTTATTTTTGGAAGAAGCTCACAGATATATTCAAAAAGATAATGATACATTCTTACTAGGCTATAATATTTTTGATAGAATTGCTAAAGAAGGACGTAAATATGGTGTTATTCTTGATATAATTAGTCAAAGACCTGTAGAAATAAGTGATACTGTTATAGCTCAATGCAATAATTTCCTTATCTTTAAAATGACACATCCACTTGATATTAAATATATCGGTGAAATGCTTCCGAATATTAGTCAAGATATTTTGGATAAACAAAAGATACTTCAACCTGGTATGTGTGTATGCTTTGGTTCAGCCTTTAAAATACCTATGATAGTTAAACTTGAAATGCCAAATCCAATGCCTTATAGTAGTAATTGTGATGTAAGTGGATGTTGGAAAATGGAAGATGGAAATAATGTTACTCTAGGTAATAGAAGTATAAGAAATGATGAGAAACAAGATGATGATTTTAAGCTAGAAACTGGCGATTTAAATATGCAAGATGCTGAATATTTTGCTTAATATATAGATATTATCTGCATGCAAGTGTGGCTTTTTCTATACAAAATTTGCATTTTAGAGTAATTTATGTTATAATATATAGCGTATTATTTAAAAGGAGAGTATTTAAATATATGAAAGAATATGTGCAGACCAATAGAAAAAAAATACTAATTTTTATTGGGGTATTAATTGGAGTAGTAATATTACTTATGCCAACTGATACAAAAAATCTAGAAGTAGAGTATAATACTAATCCAAAAGTTGCTTTAGATAGTAAAAAAGAAATAACTATGGAAGAAAAAATAGAACTATCATTAAATGAAAAAGGTGATACAATTAAATTTTTAGCTAATACCTTTTTAATAGATGAAGAGATTTTAAGAAATAAATTAGAAAATAATTATGAAGAATTAAATTATTTAGATAATATGGATAGTTTTGATAAGATTGTACTTGATTATTTACTTACACTTGAAGAAAGTGAAAAAGAGTTATTTAATAATAAAAGAATATCTAATCAAATGGATAAAGATTATATAGTCAAGACATTAAAGTATTTTAGTGATATGTATGCAAATGTTGATTTTGGAATTGCTGCTGGTATTGCTAATGTTGAATCTGGTTATACATCTAAGTATATGCTAAGTAAAAATAATATTTTTGGTGGTATGTATAATGGTGGTTTAATTAGTTATAAAACTATTGAATATGGTGTGTTAAAATATGTTATACTTCTTAGTGAAGGATATTTTGGTAAAGGTCTTGTTACTATTGAAGATATAGGTAGAGTGTATAATCCAACTTTTGAAAGTGGTATTAAAATAGCTAAACCTGCTTGGGTTTACAATGTTACTAAATCAATGGAATTATTTGCTGATATACAAGAAGTTGACACAACTGATCTAATAAATCTTAAAAATGATATAGATATATTGGCAAAATAAAATTAATTTGATATAATTAAAGTACCTAAAGGGTAAATGTCTATGTCTATATAAAACCGACTAGATAGATGATAAGGGAATCTAATTGAATTATGGTGTAGAAGACTTAACCATTAAGTGAGTAAGGATCCTAAAATAGTTCATGTGATGCCCACCTCGCGGAGAGCGGGTTTTTATCAATGCAGGACACCTTTGGGTTTTATTTTGGAGGAATTTATGTTTGAGAGATTAGAATTGTTAATTGGTAAAGAGGCTTTAGAGAAAATAGGTAGAGTTAATATTTTACTTGTTGGCGTTGGCGGTGTTGGTGGTACTTGTCTTGAAGCTTTAGTACGAAGTGGAGTACAAAATATTACTATTATAGATGGAGATAACTTTCAAGTTAGTAATTTAAATAGACAGATACTAGCTACTTTGGATGATATAGACAAACCTAAAGTAGAAGTTGCAATAAAGAGAATGTTAAGGATAAATGATAAATTAAATATTTCTGGTAAAAAGCTTTATTTAAATGAAGAAAATATAAGTTCTTTAGGTAAGTATGATTTTATAATAGATGCTTGTGATGATGCTAAAGCAAAACTTGGTTTAATGAAATATGCCGAAGAAAATAATATTCATTTAATTAGTTCAATGGGAACTGGTAAAAGACTTAATCCGAGTAATGTAGTAATAACTAGACTTGATAAAACTAGTAATGATCCTTTAGCTAAAAAAATAAGATATGAGGCTAGAAAACTTGGTTTAAATTTAAAAATACCTGTTGTGTGTTCAAAAGAAGATGCTATAAGTAAAGATAGAGTAGTTGCATCAAGTATATTTGTTCCATCAACTGCAGGTCTTACAATTGCTCATTATATAATAGAAAAAGTAATCAATTCATGATTACTTTTTTGTTATTAAGAAAGATGCAAGTGTATTAGGATTTTCTTCATTATAAACTATATTATATATTGTGGTTAATAAATCTATTGGAGTTCCTCGCTTATTTAACATTTTATATATTACTTCAAGAGTATTATAACCTTCTACAGTATTATTTACTAAATATTCATTTATTTTCTTTGGGTCTTTAGTACTTCCAATAGTGAATCCAAAACTAAAATTACGGCTTTTTGTGCTCGTACAAGTAAGTATTAAATCACCAACACCTGCAAAAGATAATATTGTTTTAGGTTTACCACCAAATATTTTAATAATGTCTTTAATATCATGAAGTGATTCATTTATTAAGAAACTTTGTGTTGAATTGCTATAGCCAAGACCAGACAATATGCCTGATGCTATAGCAATAACATTTTTTGTTGCACCACACATTTGAATGCCAATCATATCCTTAGATGGTCTAAGTTTAAGTGTATCATTAGCTAAAGTATTTAATACATATTCTTTAGCTTTATTACTTTTTGAGGCAAGAGCTAATGCAACTGGTTCATTATTTATGATATCAACTGCAAAGGTAGGACCTGATATAACTGCTATATTTTTAGTTTTTAAATTATCTTTTACTATATTTGATAAAAGTTCTTCACGAGATTCTTCAATACCTTTAGATGCTATACATATTGGTACATCTGGATTATAAAATTCTTTCATTTTTTTGGTTATAATATCAACATATTTACTAGCTGTTATAATATATATTAATTCTGCATCTTTAAGAACTTCTTCTAATAAATTTGAAACTTTAATATTTTTAGGCATTTCAGTATCATATACTGATGCAACTTTTTTAGTTTTTTTGTATTCTTCATACTTTGCATTATTTTCTGTCCATATCATTATTTTATTGTTTTCTTTTTTAGCTAACATTTTACTTATTGCTAAGCTATACATTCCAAGTCCAATTACACTTATTTTCATTTTTCATTCCTCATTTCTTTATGTAATTTATTTAAATTTTCTTCAACTTTATTGTTTTTAGGTATATAGTATTTTTTACCTATTAAGTTTTTAGGCATATAATTTTGCTTAACCCAATCATTTGGATAATCATGGGGATAAAGGTATGTAGTGCTACTAGTTTTAATATTATCAGGTACATTACCAGTATTTCCTTTATGAATGTCATTTAAAGCAGCATCTAAGGCTAGGTGAGAGCTATTACTTTTAGGTGATAGAGCCATTTCTACCACAATTTCACCAAGAGGAATGCGAGCTTCAGGAAGACCTACAAGTTCTGCAGCACTAATCGCTGCCATAACTCTTGGACCAATACCGGGATTAGCAAGACCAATATCTTCATATGCAATAACACTAAGACGGCGATATATGATATCTAAATCTTCAGCTTCAATTAATCTGGCCAGATAATGAAGTGATGCATCAACATCACTACCACGAATGGATTTTTGCAGAGCACTTATAACATCATAATGGCCATCACCATCTTTATCATGAAAAAATACTGGTTTACTATTTATCTTTTTAACTGTTTCAATGGTTATTGTTTTATCACCAGAATAATATGATACTTCAAGTAAATTTAAGGCAAAACGCATATCTCCGGAAGATAAATTGGCAATATATTCTAGAGTATCATCATCTATTTTTATATCTTCAAAGTTCTTTAAAGCCTTTTTTAAGCCTACTTTTATATCTTTACTATCTAATTCATGTAGTTCAAATATTTGACATCTACTTCTTATCGCAGGATTTATTTTATGGTAAGGATTTGATGTTGTTAAACCTATTAAAATAATTGTGCCATTTTCGATATATGGAAGAAGTAAATCTTGCTTATCTTTATTCATACGATGTATTTCATCTATAATTAGTACCATATCTCCATACATTTTAGCTTCCATAATGGCTGTATCAAAATCAGCTTTGTTATTGATCGCAGCATTTAAAAATTTATAATGAAGATTTAGCTCATTTACTAAAGCATTTGCAATACTTGTTTTACCAATACCTGGTTTTCCATAAAAAATCATCGAAAAAAGTTTCTTGTTTTTAACAAGATTAGTAAGTATTTTGCCTTCACCAATAAGGTGACTTTGGCCAATTATATCATCTAATTTTTTAGGTCTTAATTTATCTGCTAAAATTTCCATAATATCACAAAAATAATTATATCACATTTTGCTTAAATATGATACAATGTTTATAGAAATAAGGTGATTTTGTGCGTAACATAATTGATAAAATTGAAGATAAAGATGTAATAGATTTCTTAGAATATTTGAAGTATGAAAGAAGAATGTCTGTAAATACTATAGACTCTTATGGGGAAAATTTACTTTTAATAAGTGATATTTTGAAGAAAAAACTAATAAATCTAGATAGTAATGATGTAAGAAGTTTTTTACTAAATATAGATGCTGTACCTCGAACTAAGGCCCACTATTTAACAGTTCTAAATTCTTTTTACAGATATTTAATCTTTATGGATAAACTTAATAATAATCCATGTGATGGTATTAAAAGTCCAAAATTAGAAAAGAAACTACCTACATATTTAACTAGTGAGGAAGTAGATAAACTTCTTAATATAAGGCTTACTAAACCAGTTGATTATAGAAATAAGGCGATGCTTGAATTAATTTATGCAACTGGAGCTAGAATAAGTGAAATAACTAATTTAGAACTTAATCAAATAGATTATGATGAGTGTATAATAAGAGTAACTGGAAAGGGTAAAAAAGATAGAATTATACCATTTGGTGATACTGCAAGTAAAGCTTTAAAAGAATACATTGAAATATATAGAGTATTTTTGATTAAAAATGATACATGCAATTATGTTTTTATAAATAAAAATGGCTCTAAAATAAGTAGACAAATGGTTTTTAAAATACTTAAAAGTTTAGCTAAAAAAGCGGGAATAGAAAAGGAAGTTAGTCCACATACCTTAAGACACTCATTTGCTACAAATTTACTTAATAATGGGGCAGACCTTAGAGTAATTCAAGAACTTCTTGGACATGAAAATTTAGAAACTACAGAAATATATTCTCACCTGCAAAATAAAAAAATAGAGGAAGATTATAGTAATCATCCTCATGCGCATATCTAAAAACTATCTAGAGTTTTCATTACGAGCTTCATTACGTGCACTTGATCTTGCACTAGCTTTACTAGAACATTTAGCATTTTTTCTTGCTTTGTTTCTAGCATTTTCTTTATTTTTGCTCATTAACTTTACCTCCCACTATTATTATGTAACAAAATAAATAATTTACACATATATTTAAGTGGTAAAATAAGGAAGTGATTTATTTGAAAAAAATTGGTATCAGTACAAGAATTATAACTAATGATATAGGACTAAAACAGGAAAAAGTTCCTCATTCTTTAATAAATATGTTAGAAAAATATAATGTATTACCTATAATTATTCCAAATTTAAGTGATATTTCATATTATTTAGATATTTGTGATGGTTTTATTGTGCCTGGTGGAATTACTTGGAATGACGCTGATATAAAAATAATAAAATATGTATTTAAAACTAATAAACCTTTGCTTGGAATATGTGCAGGAATGCAAGCTTTAGCAAATATTGATACATTTGTAGACAATACTATTAAAGTGGAAAATCATAATGTGCCAAATGAAAAGTACGTACATGAAATAAGTATAAATGATGGTATTCTAAAAAATATTTTAAATAAAGATAAAATAAAAGTTAATAGTAGACATAATTATAGAGTTGAATCTAAAGATTATTTTAAAATTGATGGAGTTAGTAATGATGGAGTAATTGAAGCTATAAGCTTTCCAGAGTTTAAGTTTATAGTGGGACTTCAGTGGCATCCAGAAGATATGGATGATGATGACCAAAAGAAAATAGTAAAATGCTTTATAAGTAAATGTTAATTACTTGATTTTTCTAATTGACATTTATTATTTAAATGTGTTATTATATGAACCGTTTAAGGGGAATTGAAATGTTTAAAAGTTTGAAGAAAGATACTTATTTTAAAAAGTTATCTGCATTATTGAAGTATTATTATAGTGAAGGAAAAATTACTTTATTTGATGAGGAAATATTTAAAAAAATGGAAAGTACTTACATATGTGCTTTACCAGTTGCACTTCAAATAAAATATGCTAGGTATTTTTTTCCTGAAGGTTCTTGCTATGAAAGAAGTCTTTATATGTTTTTAGCTCTTGATGATGCTATTTTAGTGCGTGGTGACATCAAAAGTTTAGAATATTTATATGGTAAAGATGATGCTGGACATGGTTGGATTGAACTTGGTAATTTTGTTTATGATTCAACTGTTATGCTAAAGTTTGATAAAAATATTTATTATGCTTTGTATAAGTGCTCTAATGTAGAAAAAATTAATAAAGAAGATTATTTAAAAGCTAGCCGTGATTTTGTAAAACAAAGTGTATCTTATGACATAAAAGACTTTTTACCAAATGGAGAAAAGAGAATGCAACTTGCAAGTATTATAGAACAACTTAAAAATAATACTGAACTCATGAATGATGAACATTTTATAATAGATTTAGAAAATTATTTAGCATTAACTAACTATGATGAACAAGAAATTAAAGAAGAACAAAGCCAATTTTTAAGTAGAAAAATCAATCTTGATAAATTAATGTAATACTTGTTTTATAATAAAAGTTAATAAAACAACATACAATTTATTGGTGATTTTATGCAAAGCATCATCTTTCCACTTACTTTATCTACACTTGCAGGGTTATCAACCTTAATCGGGGCTATATTTATATTCTTTAAAATCCAAGATAAAAATTTAAATAAATTTATTAGTTTTTGTTTAGCTTTTTCAATATCAGTTATGATTACTATAAGTATTTTGGATTTAATACCAACATCATTTTTTCAAATATCAAATATTTATGGAGTAGGGAAGAGTATTTTAATTTTGATTATTGCCTTTATTATAAGTTACATTGTAATAACATATTTAAGTGTTAGAATAGAAAAAGAAACACATAGTGCAGACTTATATAAATTAGGTATTTTAAATATGATTGTATTAATACTTCATAATCTTCCAGAGGGAATTGCAACTTTTTTGAGTAGTTATCATAGTACATCTCTTGGTATTAAACTATCAGTTGCCATAATGCTTCATAATATTCCTGAGGGTATATCAATTGCTGTACCAATTTATTATGCTACTAAAAACAGAAAAAAAGCTATCAAAGCAACACTATTATCTGGTTTATCAGAACCAGTTGGAGCACTACTTGCTTTTGTATTTTTAAAAAAATACGTATCAGATATTATGATTAGTGTTGTTTTAATTGTAGTGGCAGGCTTAATGATTACTTTATCTATTCAAGAAATGCTACCTAAAGCTTTAAAATATAAAGAAAACAAATACATTTATTTAGGTTTAATAATTGGAACAACTTTAGTAATAATTAATGTCCTTATTAGCTAAGCAGAGAAGGGGAACTTATAGTAATAAATAAAAATATTAAATATTTTAATTATTATTTTAGCTACTATTTGCATCAATATAAATAAGACAGTTTTTAAACTATCGATTAACAAATAAGAGAATTTATATTAATTTTATTTTTGTTAAACAATAATATATAATGCTTAATAAAAATATATTTATAATTATTTTTCAGATGATTAAGTTAACATAATATATATTATTTAGAATATATATTAAGTTAAAATTTGGCTAAATTATGTCTTAATTTATAATTTTATTACTTCAGGTTGTTATACTATTTTGTTATGCTTTGTTTGCTATGTTAATTGATAATTAAATATTTAATTGAATTTATAAATAATAATTGATTATTAATAATTTTTTTAAATTAAAAATGATGTTTTATTATAACCTTATTTATATTTTAAATAATGATATATACGCGTGTTATAACCTTATATTTATATATAATAAGGATATATGCGTGCGCACGTAAAAAAATATGCCCCCTACTTGAAATTAATTGATAGGGGGACTTTAATTATTCTTTTTTAGATAGAGTTGTAAAAATTAGAGCTATTATAATCATTAGAATAAAATCTACTATTAGTTTACTTAATAATAAATTTAAATTAAGTAAATTATATAGTATGTATACAAAGAAACATGATAATATTATTCTAAATATCTTTTTTAATAAAAATAATATATTTCGAGATATTAAATTATTCTTGTAAATACTATTATAATTCATAGCAATATGTATAACTATCCCTACTACTTCGGAAACTGTTGTTGCTACAATAATGCCTTTTAAATCATTATTTGCATCCCTTACATAAAATATTATTACAAATAATACTAATGCAATAAAATATGGTATTATTGATTTAATTATATACGGTATAAGAGTTTTTAGATAGGGGATAGCTTTAAAATTATGCTTCCCTACTCTCTTTTCCTTTTTTCGCCAAATAGTTTTAATATTCTTTTCTTTAATTGGTATGTTTTCATTAATAGCAGTGATTAAATAATTGTTATGATTATTTTCGTTTTTTAAGCCTTCTAGCAATCTTTTAAATAAATCTATACTAATTGCCTTAATATCTGGTAAAACACTCTTAAAATTGGTATTAAATAAAGAATTAAATACTTTATTAATTGTTTTTTCTCCAAAACTATAATCATCATTTACTCCGAATATAATAGATGTACTATTTTCTATAGCATCTAGACCACATTTAGCAATATCATCTCTAGTTGTATTTATTATATCATCTACAAATACAATAGATTTTATTTCTAAATTTTTATCTTTAATATAATTTTCTAAATCAAATAAATAATCATATGTATGACCATTTACTACTCTTATATTACTTAAATTTAATATATTTGATCCTTTATTGCATACAAGTATATTACTAAATACTTCCTCTACTCGGTCAATTGCATTTTTTAATTCTTCAATATTTTCATTATACCAATTTATTGCTACTAACATATCTTTATTCATTTTATAACACCTATTTTATTTTATCACTATATTTAATTTTAGTCAAAAAGAAAAGAAGCTACAGCTTCTTTAAATTTCTATTTCTTCATCATCAGCACAGATGCAACTAGATGTACTAGAACTAAGTACTTCGCCACCTGGACAAATATTTTGACATGTGTTTTCAATTATGTCATCAGAAATGTTTCCCCATATAGAATCAGTTAAATTTTGAATAAAATTATATGCTTTAAATTTACTAATTTTATCCATTAAATTAGTTGTTATTGTTAATGAATCTTCTTCAGTTACATTTTCAATATCAATGGCATTATTATAATTTTTCTTAGTAACTAGATTATTACCATATTTGCCATTATTTTTAATATCTAAAGTAATACTATAGTCATTATATGATAAATTTAATTTTCCAGAAATTTCACTTGTTTTATTTTTTTCATCTGATGTTATAGTTAAATTACCATTTGTTTTGATGTTTTCTGAATTTATTTTAATTTCAATATTTGATGTATTTTTCTTTTCACTGTTTATTGTAATATCTAAACTCATGTCATTTGTAGTATAAACAAGCATTGCTTTATTATCTGATGTTTCTATTTTTGCTTGAGCTGGATTATTATTTTCATCTTTTCCATTAATTACAATTTTTTCTTTTGTTACTTCAACTTCATATTCGTCTTCATCACTAGTTATTTTATATTTGTTTTTATCAATTTTTACACCTTTAATTTCACTTTCATCACTTTTAATAGTGAAGTTTTCTACAGTGTTATTAAGCATTTTAACTTCAATAGTAATTTTTACATTTTCTAAAGTTATAGCATTATCTTCATTTATGATATCAGATAATACTTTATCTTCATTAACTAGTTTCATGAATTTATCATTGATTTTGTCTTTATTTGTGTCATTAATTTCATATGTATAAATAACATTTAAACCATTATATTTTGTATTCAAATTTGCTTCTTTTAAAGATTCGAATAAATATTTTACAATATTATTTGCTATAGATTCAATGTCATATTTAGCATAAGATTTTAATTTTTCAGTGTATTCATCTACATTTCCAAATAAATCTTCATCACTTTTTGTAGTTAATACTTTATTAATTATATCCTTACTATCAATGTAGATTTTGTTATTATCAATTGCTAATGTTCCTGTTAAAGTACCTGTGTCTTGTTTTAGACTTATATCCATATCAAGATAATTGTTTTTTAGGCTTTGATTAGTTTTTAAACCAATTTCTAAATTATTTAAATCTTTTAATTCACTTGATGCAGTAGTTAACTTAATATTTGAATCACTAATTACATCGTATTTATCAATATTATCTAAATAATCTTTGTTAATTGTTATTCCTTCAAAAACTTCATTTATAAAGGTATTAATATTTTTAGAACTTTGATCTAAAAAACTTGATGCAGTATATTTATTTTTAATAAATAGAAAGCTTCCGATACTAAGTAAAAGTATAATTAATACGATAATTAAAGTTATAACTAGTCCTTTTTTACTTTTCTTTTCTCTAAAGTCTTCAAAATCTAAGTTATTTGTTTCTTCTTTGGGTAGGTCTGTACCTATGCCACCAATACTGTTTAGATTGGCATCTGTATCATTATTTGTTTGACCTTCTGCCTTGTTTTCTGAAGTATTATTTACTACTTCAGGTGTTGGGTTATTATTTATACCCATTTCATTTTCATTTTTTAATTCTTCATTCATTTTTTTCAACCTCACTACTTTTATTATATTTTACATTATATCATTATTTGACAAAAAAATAAAGACTATTTTTAGTCCTTATTTCATGTATTTATTAAAATTCTTAAATTCCGGTGAGTCTTCTAAGTCAGTTTGAGCTAGATCTTGAAGCAATGCTTTTTGTTTTCTATCAAGTTTAGTTGGAATAATTATATTTACTACAGCATACATATTTCCTTTTGATATTGAATTAGGCAGTTTAATGCCTTTACCTTTGATTTTAAGTTTTGTATAATTTTGGGTACCCGCTTTAATTTCAAGTATGATATTTCCGTAAAGTGTAGGTATTTCTTTTTTACATCCAAGTGTGGCATCTGTAATAGTAACTGGTACTTCAAGATAAATATCTGCTCCATCTCTTTCAAATAATGGATGTTCTTTAATTTTAAATTCTAGGAACACATCACCATTTGGGCCTCCATTTAAACCAGCATTTCCTTTACCAGAAAGTCTTAATTGATATCCTTCATCTACACCTTCTGGAATAGTAACTGTTAGTGTTTTGACTTTTTCTACCACACCTTTACCATGGCATTCATCACATATTGTTTCGTAAGTTTTACCACGTCCTTTACAATCTGGACATGTTTTTTGTGTTTGCATGTAACCAAATATTGTTTGGGCTTGTTCTAATACTTTGCCTGCTCCACCACATGTACGACATGTTTTTTCGTTAAATCCACCTTTACCTTTACATCTTGAACATTCACTAGTTAGGTTTAATTTAACATCTTTCTCACAACCGAAGGCTGCTTCTTCAAATGTTAGATTTAGAACTACACGAATGTCTTCGCCTTTAGATGGACGTGATGATGTTCTTGAAGAACCACCGAAGCCTGAAAAACCACGGAAACCTCCGCCAAAAAGATCACCAAGAATATCTTCTAAGTCAATATCTCCCATGTTGAAACCTTGGAAACCAGCACCTCCACCAGATGCACCACCATTTTCAAAAGCTGCATGACCAAATTGATCATATTGACGTCTTTTATTTGCATCTGAAAGTACAGCGTAAGCTTCACCAATTTCTTTAAATTTTTCTTCAGCACCAGGTTCTTTATTAATATCTGGGTGATATTGTTTAGCAAGTTTTCTAAATGCTCTTTTTATTTCTTCATCTGTAGCAGTTTTACTAACTCCTAAGACTTCATAATAATCTTTTTTATTCATTTTTTACTCCTTTCCAGCGATAGTGATGTTATCTAAAAGTAGTGATGGCGTGCTTACACTTAAACTAAATTTAGATAAATCATTACCAACTTCAATTACATTTGTAAATACTTCAAAAAAGTTAGTGGATAATATAATCATATTTAATCCTTTAGTTATCTTACCATTTTGAACTAGTAAACCTTCAGCTTGAACTGATATATTTCCAGTTTTTTTATCAACTCCGGCATGAAAACCATAAGCTTCATCAATTATAATGCCATTATAAAGTTCTTTAACTAGTTCATCAAATATTTTATTACCTTTTTCAATATATAAATTATTAACTCCATTTGCATTACCAGTTGCATCTTTTTCTAATTTCATAGCATATTCAATATTATTTATTTCTTTAACAAATATACCTTTATCAACTAAAACTTGTTTCTTTTTTAAAGTTCCTTCACTATCAAAATTTGAATTAAGTATTCCATTTGGTGAATCTTCAATAATAGTGATTTTATCACTAAATATTTTCTTATTTAATTTATCTGATAATACAGATTCGTTTAAATATATACCTTTACTTTGAAATGATGCACTAAATGTAGATAAAATGCTAGCAACTACATTATTTGCAAGAAGAACTTTATATTTTTTTGTTTCAACTGATGTACTATCTAGTTTAATTAATAAGTATTCTAACTTTTTAAGTAAATATTCTTTAAATTCATTAAAGTTATATTCTTTAGTATAGTAAGCAATGTAAAGTACTCTGGTTTGATTATTTTTTTCTACTGTAATTGAAACACCATATGAATTAAGATATGTTTCATCTTCCATATCACAATTATTTAATTTATTAGTAATAAACTTACCAATTTCAGCGTGAGAATAATCTGCTTCAATAGTTTTAATGCAAGAATATTTATCTTTCAAATTATATAGTGATAATAAGTCTTCTTTAACTTTAGTATAATTTATCTTTTCATAATCTTTTACTTTATTTTTGATATTACCAGAACATAATTTATTACTATTTTTATTGTCACTTGTATTAAATATTTCTTCTAGAGTATTAATAATTTCATCAACATTTTTAATGTTTTCTGTAACTATTTTAACACATCTATTATTCTTTATAGCTTTAATAATATAACTTGTAACATTAGTTATTTGAAATAATTTAACTTTATCATTTAATGTACTTATATCGGTAGAATTATTCTTTTCTTTAAATATTTCAATATCAATATTATGTTTTTTACCAAGTTCAATTAATTTATTCACTTTTTTCACCTCCGACGAGTATGTGACTTACCTTTATACGTGGCATTCCAACATTAACTGGAACAGATCCACTGATAGAACCACACATACCTTGACCGAGTGCTAGGTTATCTCCGACCATTTCTACGCTTGCAAGTATATCCTTACAATTGCCAATTAAACTAGCAGATTTAACACATTCAGCAAGTTTTCCATCTCTTATCATGTACGCTAAATCACAAGCAAAGTTAAAATCTCCAGTTTCTGGTGAAACACTTCCTCCGCCCATTTTTTTAGCGTATAGTCCTAATTTAATATCTTTAATCATGTCTTCAAATGTGTCTGTTCCTTTTTCAAGATAAGTATTATTCATTCTAGAAGTCGGAGCATATATATAACTTTCTCTTCTAGAACTTCCTGTTGGTTTCATATTCATCTTATGATTGTTTATTTCATCAATTAAATATCCTTTTAAAACACCGTTTTCGATAAGCACATTTCTTTTAGTTTCTCTGCCTTCATCATCAATCTTAGTTGTTCCCCATTCGTTAAATATGGTTCCATCATCAATAATACTAACTTTTTCATTTGCTATTTTTTTATTTAAATCATGACTTAAAACTGATATACCATCCGCAACAGAAGTTGCTTCCATTGCATGACCACAAGCTTCATGGAATATTACTCCCCCAAAACCATTTTCAATTATAACTGGCATTTCACCGCCTGGACAAGGTGATGCATACAACTTATCTATTCCTTCTTTAATAAGTTCATTAATTACTTCATCAAATTTTATTTCATCAAGTAAATCTAGACTAGTAGTTTTACCTAAAGAATAAGAAATATTACATGCTTTATCACCATCTTTAAAACTTATGATAATATAAAGTCTTGTTCTTTCTCTTTCTTCATTTTTAAATAAACCATTTTCACGAGCTATTGTAACATCTTGTTTAACATTTTGAAGTGTTAAATTTACTTGATTTATTCTTCCATCTTTACTTCTTATTTTCTTATCTAAATTATTAAATAAATCTTTAATATCATCATTTGTATAATGTGTTTTATGATTATTTTTATATTTTTTTAATCTTTTTAAAGACACATAACTATACACTACTTTATCTTTAATATTACTTTTTAAAGTATCTATTATAGAATTAATACTTTTCTTACTAAAATCGTTAGTGGCAGCATAATAAACATTATTATCTTTAGCAAGTCTAAGTCCAAGCCCATTTGAATAGTTTACACTATAACCATCTAGATTGCTATCAATATAATTAAATACTGTAGTCTTTTTATTTTCCATGAATATTTCTGCAAAGTCACCACCAGTTGATAGCATATCTTCTAAGATACTTTCTAATCTATCTTTTTTCATATTTCTCCTTTAAACGGGTAAAAAGAGAGTTAAGACGCTCTCTTTTATCCTTTAATTTTTAATTATTTTTCTTCGTATGTGGCATCTTCAACTTTTTCATGGTCATCACTACCACTATTAGTATTACTTTCATTATTTGCATTATCTTTAGCTGCTTGTTCATATACTTTTTGAGCTAAATCCATTGCAACTTTATTAAGTTCTTCGCTAGTATTTTTTATAGCATCGATATCTGTTCCTTCTAGAGCTTTCTTAGCTGCTTCTAGTTTTTCTTCAGCATTTTTCTTATCATCTTCAGTTATTTTATCGCCTAAATCAGATAGAGCTTTTTCTGTTGCAAATACAATACTATCAGCATTATTTCTTACTTCAGCTTCTTGTTTTCTCTTTTCATCAGCTTCTTTATTAGCTTCAGCTTCTTTCATCATCTTATCAATTTCTTCATCAGAAAGATTTGTTGATGATGTAATTGTAATAGATTGTTCTTTATTTGTACCTAAATCTTTAGCAGTAACATTAACAATACCATTAGCATCTATATCAAATTTAACTTCAATTTGAGGTACTCCACGTCTTGCTGGAGGCAAGTTTGTAAGTTGGAAGTTTCCAAGTGTCTTGTTATCACTAGCCATTGGTCTTTCACCTTGTAATACGTGAATATCTACAGCTGGTTGATTATCTACAGCAGTTGAGAATACTTGAGATTTACTTGTTGGAATTGTTGTATTTCTTGGAATTAATACTGTCATAACGTTTCCTAGAGTTTCAATACCAAGTGATAGAGGTGTAACATCAAGTAATACGATGTCATCAACTTCACCAGTTAAAACACCACCTTGAATAGCAGCTCCCATAGCAACTACTTCATCTGGGTTAACACTCTTATTAGGTTCTTGTCCAAGTTCTTTCTTAACAAGTTCTTGAATGTATGGAATACGTGATGAACCACCAACTAAGATTACTTTATTAATATCTTTAGCAGTCATATTAGCATCTTTTAATGCTTTTCTAACTGGTTCAAGTGTTGAATCAAATAAATCACGACATAAGTCTTCAAATTTAGCTTTTGTTAAAGTCATATCCATATGAACTGGGCCTTCATCATTTTGAGCAATGAATGGTAAGCTAATTTGAGTTGTAGTCATACTTGATAAGTCTTTTTTAGCTTTTTCAGCGGCATCTTTAATTCTTTGCATTGCCATAGTATCTTTACTTAAATCAATACCATGATCTTTTTTGAATTCTGATACTAAATAATCAGTAACACGAGCATCAAAGTCATCTCCACCTAGACGATTATTACCACTTGTTGCTTTAACTTCAAATACACCATCACCAAGTTCTAGAATTGAAACATCGAATGTTCCACCACCTAAGTCATATACTAAAATAGTTTGTAATTTATCTTGTTTATCAAGACCATATGCAAGTGCTGCAGCTGTTGGTTCGTTTATAATACGTTCAACTTCAAGGCCTGCAATCTTACCAGCATTTTTAGTAGCTTGACGTTCAGCATCATTAAAGTATGCTGGAACTGTAATAACTGCTTTAGTTACTTTTTCTCCTAAATAACTTTCAGCATCTTTCTTTAGTTTTCCTAGTATTTTAGCACTAATTTCTTCTGGAGTCCATTTCTTTCCACCAGCTTCTACTTTTTCACTAGTACCCATTTTTCTCTTTATTGAAGAAATAGTATTTTTAACATTAGTTACGGCTTGTCTTTTTGCAACTTCGCCTACTAATTCTTCATCCCCTTTAAATGCTACTACTGATGGAGTTGTTCTATTTCCTTCAGCATTAGCTATAACCTTTGGTTCTCCCCCTTCAAGTACTGCAACACAAGAATTTGTAGTACCTAAGTCAATACCTATAATTTTACTCATATTTAATCATTCCTTTCATTTATTCTCTTTGAGCTTAATTATTCATTTACTTTTACCATAGCAACTCTGATAACTTTGTCTTTATAAGTGTAACCTTTTTGTAAGACTTCAATTACAACATTGCTAGGTAAGTTTTTATCATTATCTGTAAGAACTGCTTCCATCTTATTTGGATCGAACTCAAGCCCTTTACATTCTATTTCTTTTACTTCTAACTCTTGTAAAATATTTACTAAATTAGTATATATCATCTTAAATCCACTTAAGAATTTAGATACTTCATCAGATAAATCTCTATCATCTAAGCTAATAGCTCTTTCGAAATTATCTACGATTGGTAATATTTTAGTAATTAATTTTTCTCCATCATATTTGCATAATTTACTAATTTCTTCTTCATTTCTTCTTTTCATGTTTTGCATTTCTGCCATAACTCTAAGAAGTTTTTCATTTAACTTAGCATTTTCTTCTGCTAATTTTTTGTTTTCTGTATTATCTACTTTTTTAGGTTCTTTTTTCTTTACATTTTTAACCTTTTGTTTTCCTTTTACTTTTTTTTCTTCCATTATTTGTCCTTTCTATTATCAATTTCATCATCGATATATTCTAATAAACCAACAATTCTTTGATAGTCCATTCTCTTTGGCCCAATTACAGCAATTGTTCCTTCTTCACCATTAATATGATATTTTTTTCTAATAATAGTTACATTTGAATCAAACTTATTTTCTTTACCAATATAAACCTTAATTTCATCTTCATCACTATTTTCTTCTACTTTTTCAATGAAAGATTTATCTTCCAGTTTATTAGCAAGTCTTTTAAGTTCTGAAACATCATTATATTCTGGCTGTTCAAATATCTTTGTTTTACCAGTTACATGAATGTTACTATTATTATTTACGAAATCATTAAAAGCATCATAGAAGATATTATACACTGTTTCATATTGTCTTATTTGGGTTTTTATAATTGGCTTTACTTCAAGTTCTAGTCTTTTACTTACATCATTTATTGGTGTACCAACTAGCATTTTATTAATTATTTCACTAGTTTTAATGACTTCTTTAACATTTATATTGCCTGATAAGGTAAACATCTTATTTTCAACATTTCCTTTATCAGTACATACAACTGCTACAACTTGATTATTACCTAAGTCTATAATGTTAATCTGTAAAAGTGTATTATCTTCACTACTTTTTCCAAGAACTACACTTGTATAATTGGTTATTTCACTAATTATATCCATACATTTATTTATGGCATCACTTAGTTCTATATCTGTATTAGCAAATATCTTTTGTAGTTTTAACATATCGCCACCAGTAAGTTTTTCTGGTTCCATTAAGTTATTTACATAATATCTATATCCAGCTTCACTTGGAACACGCCCTGAAGATATATGATTTTTTTCTAAGTATCCCATATCCTCTAAGTCCGCCATTTCATTTCTAATCGTGGCACTAGATAAGTTAAACATATCACATAAAGCTTTTGAACCGACTGGTCTTACTGTCTTAATATATGTTTCAACAATTACTTTTAAGAGATTATTTTTACGTTCATCCATAATATTACCTCTCTTTAGCACTCATTTTCCATCAGTGCTAATACTATTATAATATTATGCTTAGCACTTGTCAATATATAACTGCTAATTTTTGTAAAATTTGACAAGTTTATTAAAATGTGATAAAATATTGCTAATTAAAGGGGGAAAATATATATGGAAGCACATCTTTATACTGTTGATGCTATAAAATCTGGTGATACTACTTATATAAGTGGTGATAATTTAAAAATAATAATGGAACTAGAAAATATTAAAATGGTACAAGAACCTAAACCATTTAGAAAATTAGTTTCTGACTTGTGGGCTGACTCTATTATGAAAGGCTCATATCCACAAAATGATACAGATACTATTATGATTAAAACTGAAAATTCAACATTTTATTATGATGCTAAGAAAATTGCAAAAAATCAACATTGGATATTATTATATTTAAATCAATTACATGTTTTAGATCCTCATTTACTTGCTGATGGTACTAAATGGACAGAACTAAAACAACCAATAGAACTTTTAATGTCTATGGGTAATGCTGTAGTTGAATGCATGCAAAGAAACAATAAAATAACAAGGTAATTTACCTTGTTATTTTATTATGTTGTCAAGAGCCTTTAAAACTGCTATTTTACCATATTCATAAGTAAGTCCCCCTTGTAAGTAAGCTATATATGGACTTCTAAGAGGGCCATCGCAGGATATTTCAATTGATGAACCTTGGGTAAATGAACCTGATGCCATTATTATTTCATCATCATATCCAGGCATATTTGTGGGTACTGGTGTACTACTTGCATCTATAGCACTTCCATTTTGAATACCTTCTACAAATTTAATTAGTTTTTCTCTACTTCCAAACTTTATAGTTTCAACTATATCACATCTTTCCTCATCCCATCTTGGTGATACATCATATCCTAAATTTTCAAGTAAGTATGATGCAAGTACTACAGTTTTTAAGCTACTTGCAACTACTGATGGTGCCATATATAAACCTTGTAAGAAACTTTTATTAGCACCTAAACTTGGACCAACTTCATCTGCTTCTCCAGGAACATTTAATCTTTCACTACATAAATATACTAAATTCTCTTTACCTACGATATATGCACCATTACTAGCTATACCGGCTCCTAAATTTTTAATTAATGAACCGACACATATATCTGCACCAACTTCCGTAGGTTCTTTACTACTTACAAATTCAGAGTAACAATTATCTACCATAACTATTATATCTTTATCAATACTTTTAATTAATTTAATAACTTTTTCTAATGCATCAATGCTTATACTTTTCCTAGTGCTATATCCAATAGATCTTTGAACTTCAATAAGCTTTACTTTGTTATTATTTAAAAATTCTTCAATTTCTTTATAATTAAAATCATCATTTTCTAAATCTATTTGTTCATACTTAATACCAAATGATTTCAAACTACTTTTATTATCATTAAAGCCAATTACAGAATCTAATGTATCATAAGTCCTACCTGTGATAGATAAAAGCGTATCACCTGGTCTTAAAAGAGCAAATAAAGCAGTACTTATAGCATGTGTACCAGATATAAATTGATTTCTAACTAAAGCTTTTTCACATTTAAATACATCAGCATATACTTTTTCTATTATATCTCTTCCATAGTCACCATAACCATATCCAGTTGTACTATTAAAACAAGCTTCATTTACATTACTTTTCCAAAAAGCACTTATTACTTTCCTACTATTATAAAAACATACATCATCTATTTTACTATATACATCTTTTAATACAATTTCAGCATTTTTTACATCTTCAATATTCATTTTATACCTCCATCTATTTTTAACACTGTATCATTTATATAACTATTACTTGCAAGAAAATATATAGCATCAGCTATCTCTTCTTTACATGCAAATCTTCCCGGTAATATTTTACTTATCTCTTCATTTTTAAAAGTACTATCTATATTACTTGTCATATCTGTATCTATCCACCCTGGTGCTATGCTATTTACTCTAATGTTTGGGGCATAATTTTTTGCAAAGTTATGAGTTAAACTTACTACACCAGCTTTAGATGCATCATAATCAATACTTTCTATATAACTTCCGTTATAGATATTATTACTTGCAACATTTATAATACTACCTTTATTCATTATTAATTTAACATATTTACATGTTAAAAATGTACTAAGTAGATTATTTTCTATTACTTCCATAAACTCTTTACTTGTTTTATCATCTAAACTATTATCTTTACTTATACCAGCATTATTTACTAAACAATCAATATTACCTATATCATTTTTTATTTTATTAAATAAATCTTTTACTTCATCTTCTTTTGACACATCACATTTATAAACATAAGCCTTTACTTTATAAGTATTTTCTATATATTCTTTTAAATCTTCGGCACACCTTTTACTTGAATGATAATTTATAATAGTATTATATTCTTTACTTGCAAAATACTCTATAACTGAAGCACCTAATCCTCGGGAGGAACCCGTTACTAATACTGTTTTCATATTTTTTCACCACGCTTATATATTACACTAATTTTAGTCAAAATAAAAGAGCTTTTGCTCTTAATTATCTAATTTGTAATTTTATTTTTAATATTTGGATTTAATTTTAACAATTCTTTTTTTGACATATATACAATTCTAGATTCATCTAAAATATGATTTTTTTGATAATATTTATATTCTTTTAATAATTCATTTAACTTTTTTGATGATAGTTTTTCTTCAGTTTTTCTACTATTTTTTAATTCATCAGTTAACTCAATTGTAATTTTAGTGTTAAGTTGCGCATAACTATCTTCATAAATTACATCTTCAGTTGGATTTTTTGAATTTATAAAGAAGTTATATTCATGATATAAACATTGCATCTTTCCAAAAGTCTTATCAATTGCAATAACTTCAATATAATCTTTTTCAATTTTTGCAATTAACATGGGATGAATCACATCTGATACAACATCTATTTGATATCTAACCTTTAACCATAGTACCTGTCCCACCTGTAAATTTGATTTAAAAATCATAAGTTTAAAGCTTCGATTAATCCTTTGTATCTTCTTTTGTATTCTTCAATGTTCTTTTCAATATTCATCTTAGGGGCATTATAGGTATTTGTGCTTAATCTAATCCATTCAGGATCTTCATGAGTTATATCAATTAACTCTTCACAAGGAGCACCTTTTAAAGACTCATATATCTTATCTAAAAAAATCTTTGTTTCGGGTGAAATATATACTTCTTTTTTTAACTGCGTAATGATTTGAAAATCATTAACAATTTCTTTGATGACAGGACCATTTGTATATGCAACAAAATCATCATCAAATAATTTTTTTCCGTATCTTGCAAGATATACTACTTGTGTTAGAAATAAATATTTATTTATTCTAACATTTCCCTCATATGATTTAATATCATTTTTAACAATTATATTATTATTAAAAAGTTCTCTTTTTGGATCTTTTGATAAATAATACTTTGCTACATCAATGGCTTTCATACAGCATTTCTCCTTTACAAGTATAATATTATATACTAGAGCTTATAATAAATCAACATTTTTACTCAATTATTACTCCATTTTCATCAAATTCATAATGTGGTAATACAAAATCTTCTTTTTTATTACTATTGTCTAATTTATCTAGTTCTATATTTTTACTTTCTATATATTTTGTATCACTATTAACTATTTCATTATCTATATCATTTAATCCATTTGTAAGTTTAGTATATTCTTCTGTTTTATAGCCTTCGAATAATATTTCTTTTATATCTTTTTGATTAAATGAACAATAACTACTTTTAATCATTACTCCTTCTGGATATGCACAACCTGAATAGTCATATATTTCTAAGTCATTTGCATATTCTACAGAGTAATAACCTGTTATCATTATTGATTTATTATTATTTTTAAGTTTTACTACACTACCTATTGGTAAATATCTTTTATTCATGTTAGTCCCTTTCTATTCTATTAATGACTTTGTTCATTCCTTAGGCATTAGTTTACTCTGATTGGATCTAATTATGGGAAATTTAGCCCAAGATTACCCGTACTTCTATGGGTCTTACATTAACTAAACTACCATTAAATACCCATTATTTTACATATTTTTGTTGATAACTTGGCGCCGCTGCCTCACCTCGCACATACCGCGAGAGGCGGCAGTTGGGTCTTCAACCACGCCAATTTCTTACCTTCACATCTATTTTGCACCCCGCCTGACCTAGCACGCGGACGCGCTAGACAGGCATGTCCGATCCTAGTTTACCACAATCGGATC
>ENA-ORKV01000358-ORKV01000358.1-human-gut-metagenome-genome-assembly--contig:-NODE-358-length-58880-cov-12.096237_pt1 | contig 58880 bp, 43 predicted proteins | sample MGYA00243058_ERZ508805 | MGnify/ENA primary metagenome ERZ508805 (study PRJEB26277, sample SAMN04329770) | human gut metagenome | biome: human-associated habitat | host: Homo sapiens | place: USA...
GAATTCGCCTCCGAGAGTACGATATTGATAGTTGACTGGTCCACAATTTCAACGCCTGAAACAATAGAAAGTGCCTTAACAAGAGGCGTTCCGTCGAGAAGCCCCGCGCATCTTTCAATAGAATATTTTACATCCTCGGCAGTCACCGGTGTACCATCAGAGAACTTAATTCCATCCCTCAGCTTGAAGGTATAGGTAAGTCCGTCATCAGACATGGTATACTTTTCTGCTACCGCAGGTATAACATTTCCGTTCTCATCCGGAACCACAAGTCCCTCGAAAATGTTAAACAATATCTCTTCTGTTCCTGCCGCTACTGCTAAGTGTGGGTCAAGACTATCGATATCCTGCTGTATTCCTACAACAACTTCACCACCGGCCGCTGCTGTTCCGGTAGTCTCGGAAACACTATCCGAAGGCTTCTCTCCTCCCTTGCCGCCCGCACATCCTGTCAGTGCAGCAGAAAGTACCATTACTACCACACACCCGAGACTTAGTCTCTTAAAAAAATTCTTCTTCATGTGATATTCTCCTTCTGAATAATATTAGGTTTTCCGTTTTTTTATTGTATACAATATACCGGATTTATGCAATAGTTTTTAATGTTTTTTTAATTATACATTTTATGCATTATGTGTTATACTGCTAAAAGACTGTAAGAAAGAGAGGTTTCGTCAAATGACAGATAAATATCTGCACCCGGACAAAAATCTTGCGGTAAAATACGTTATCGCCGCATTCCTTTTGTATATCCTTGATTATCTTATCCCCATGTTAGGACTTATATCCATAATACTTCTTTTTATCGGAATAAGAGCCTTCCAGAACGATGAGAATAATCACTTTAAGACCGCATACAAATCACTCAAAAAAATGACCATTGCATACGCCGTTTTAAGGCTCTCTGTTTTCGTTCCGGAGACAGGAATGTTTGCAATATCCACTTCAACCGTTGTTGGTCTTATTGCAATGGGTATCTCAACAATCTACTTTATATATATGACCCACTATTTTACCGAGGGTGTTCTTCTTGATGCCAAGAAGGCAAAGGTCAATTTTACAAAGCTCGGTCTTAACACACCTTGGATATTCCTCGGAGCCATGTCAATGATTCACTATATATGCGTTGTGACCTTCTCAAAGAAGCTGATTCCAAGCATTACCGTAATGGTAACCTTTATCTTCTGCTTATATTACAGTGTGAAGCTCTATCAGGCTATTACAAGGGTTTACAATAAATAGTGATATAAAATTTGCCGGATATGCTTATAAAACAAAACAGACCATGACAGCAACTGCCGCATGGTCTGTTTTATTTTATCACTTATCTTTGAAGGAGATATAATATAGTCAAACCGTATAAACGGTTTATGAAGCTGTTTTATTCAACATCCTGAAGTGCTGCGAAGCCTTCCTCACCTGTACGAACCTTTACAACCTGATCGACATTGTATACGAAAATCTTACCATCACCGATATGACCTGTATAGAGTGCCTTCTTGGTTGTCTCAATAACAGATGCAACCGGAATCTTGCTTACAACAACCTCAATCTTAACCTTAGGAAGAAGTGTCGCATCAATCTCAGCTCCACGGTACATCTCACCTGCACCCTTCTGTATACCACAGCCCATAACCTGTGTCATAGTCATACCTGTAACACCGAGATCATTGAGCGCCTTCTTAAGCTTCTCGAAGCTTGCAAGCTTGGTGATAATAGATACCTTGTAAATGCCCGTATCCGATGCCGGTACAGACGGAGCCACAACCTTGACTGCCGCTGCTTTCTGCGTATCGGAGGCTTTGTCATAATCGCTCACACCAAGGTCTGTATTCTCATTTGCCTCCATTGTCATTGTATTGGAGATATCCATAAGGCTGAATCCTGCATAAGCGGATGGAAGTCCATGCTCTGTAGCGTCAAGTCCAAGAATTTCTTCTTCCTCAGAAACACGAAGTCCGATAGTCGCCTTTATAATAAGGAAGGTAATCGTAAGTGTAACTCCGGCAAATGCAATAATCGCAAGCATTCCAAGAAGCTGGAGTTCAAGCTGGCCAAAGCCGCCGCCATAGAAAAGACCCTTTCCTGCAATCTGGTTAGCGCCGAAGTTGACACCATCGCCAAAGCCTCTTGCGAAAGCCGGTGCAGTGTCTGTGGCAAAAAGACCTACTGCAATTGTACCCCAGATACCATTTAAGAAATGAACTGCTACCGCACCAACCGGGTCATCAATATGTAACTTGTAATCAAGAAGCCATACACCGAATACCACGAGAACACCTGACACAGCTCCTATTATTATGGCACCTAAAGCGTCTGTCACATCACACCCCGCCGTGATTGCTACCAGACCTGCAAGTGAAGCGTTAAGACACATTGAAACATCCGGCTTACCATATTTGACCCATGTAAATATCATACATACAACCGTTGCGATTGCCGGTGCGATTGTTGTTGTCACGAAAATTGAACCAAGCTCTGCAACCGATGTGGCTGCCGCACCGTTAAATCCGTACCAGCCAAGCCAGAGAATGAATACACCAAGTGCACCGATAGGAAGATTGTGGCCAGGGAAAGCATTTACCTTGACAACCTCACCCTTCTCATTTTTGGTGAACTTGCCAATACGCGGTCCAAGTATCTTGGCACCGATTATAGCTGCTGTACCGCCTACCATGTGAATACAGGTTGAACCTGCAAAATCATGGAAGCCCATCTGTGACAGCCAGCCGCCGCCCCATACCCAATGCGCTTCAATCGGATAGATAAGTGCGGAAATAACTGCTGAGTATACACAATATGAAAGAAACTTCGTTCTCTCTGCCATCGCTCCGGAAACAATAGTTGCCGTTGTGGCGCAGAATACAAGGTTAAAGACGAAATTGGACCAGTCGAAGTTCTCATAGGATGTAAATATATCAAAACCCGGCTTGCCGATAAGTCCAGCCACATCCTCACCTAAGAGAAGACTGAAACCAATAATGATGAAAACAACTGTACCAATACAGAAATCCATCAGGTTCTTCATAAGAATGTTACCTGCATTCTTGGCTCTGGTGAAACCGGTCTCAACCATTGCGAAACCTGCCTGCATCCAGAATACCAGTGCAGCGCCTATAAGGAACCACACTCCATACAATTCGCTTAATACTTCTTCCATAATAGCCTCCTTTTCTTTTTCCGCATGCAGTAACCGGTGTGAATCTGCAACGAAAAAAGGCGCCTCGGGTTCTACCCAAAGCGCCTTTGCTTGATGTGGTGAAGTATAGCACCTATACTTTTCATTGTCAACACCAAATTTTATTTTTTTAAGTTCAGAGGCTGTCATGCCTGCAATATCATATCTGCAAATTATTTTAATTCTGATTATCAATCATGCTGCCTGCGTTACCATCGGAGGCAGAGTCATTATTCTGTTCCGAACGTGTATCAGCCTCATGCTCATCCGAAGAGTTAACATCGGACGCATTTTCATTCTCTGTCTGTACTCCATCAGTGCCAAGGTAATAATCCTCGTCATAATGCTCGTCCTTAGGCATGTATCTGTCTAATACCTTATAGAAAAATATGGAGCTTATGTATACCCATGCTCCGAAGATGAAAAAGATAGATACCGGCATCAAAAACCACCCTATAAGTACCATGATTCCAAATATAAACAGGAGCGGAACCGTCTGTGGAAGATGGCGTATGGACATAAGCGCCGCATTCCTTATTATAATAAAGGTCTTGTTATCAAAACGTGATAGTATCGGGAATGCATACATGAATGTAATGAGTGCAAGCACCACCATACCTACCGCAATAAAGAAAAGAAGCTTCCAGCCAAACGCACCACCGGCAGCAAATGCCCTGACGTACATATACTTGATGTCTATATACAATATAATTCCTATTATTGCAAAAATTACTTCAAAAAGAAATCCCTGTACAAAATTGGTCTTAAAGGACTTCCAATAGCTCTTCCAGATATATCCCTCCTCATTGTTGATCGCCTTGAGACAATAATAATACATCGCTGTATAGGAGGCACCTATCGTCACCACAGGAATACACGTAATGAGAAAAATCAAATTCAATATAAGGGCATCCGCAACCCTTGTCATAAAACGAAAAAAACCGTTATCAACGTCGAAAATACGGCTCATACTCTACCTCACTTTATATAAAAAATACGGCAAAAAGCCTAAAAAATATTATAATGTATGCCTATATAAAATGCAAATTAATCATTATTAAATTTTAATAAAAGCCCTTACAATAATGCTTTATTATGCTATAATAATACGAAATTAGTTTCTGTTTAAATCTCATTTCCAAACTCATTTTGAAACAGTTTCTAAAATAATATAAAACGGAGAATAACATGGCTTCAGGTTTTACAGATAAATTTTCTGTGCGCGTAAAAAAAGAAAGAGAAAAAATTAAGAATCAGAAAGGACTAAAGGGAAAACTATCCTATATCTGGGATTACTATAAAGTTCCGATACTCGCCATAGTCATTGGAATAATCGCCATTGTATCAATCGTGAGGGCAATAATATCCAACAACTATAACACCAGCCTTTATGTATCATACGTCAACTGCATTTCCGTGGATTTAAGGGATGACACGAGGATACTCGACAATTCTCTGACAGAATGGCTTGGAATTGACGGCAAGAAAAACCGCGTAAGGGTTGATGGTTACTACACCATCAATCCTGACAGCTTCACCGAAGAAACCTATACATCTTCCGAGAAGCTCAATATAATGGTTGTCACACAGACAAGCGACTGCTATATCGGCGATGATGTGTTCACGAACCTGTGGGCTAAATCTGAATACTTAAGGGATTTGTCCGTATTTCTTCCGGCGGAGCTTCTTGATAAGGTCTCCGACAGGCTTGTGTACTATACCGATACTGAGAGCGGGTTCAAGCGTGTTGTGGGTATAGACCTTGCCGGGCTTCCGTTTATGACAGATGTGCTGGGAATAGGAATCGAACATCCTATATTCTCTGTTGTTGTAAACGCCCCTAACCCGGACAACTGTATAACCTTCCTCGAACATATTCTTGATTACAAATAAAATTGAGCTGCGTATTTTATGCACTTTGACATATATTACTGTGTATTTTTATGCACTTAGGTGTATATTACAGCTCTTTTTTGTACAGATAACACTGCTGTACTCCCTTGTTTCCGGAATCATACACACTGCTTCCATACAACGTAAAGCCAAGCTTACCTGCGAGCGCTATGGAGGCAGTGTTTTTTTTCTCTGTACACAGCCATAGCTCAGCTATTCCAAGCGTATCCCGTGCATATTTTACTATTTCGCTGCCCACCTCATACCCAAGCCCCTGTCTCTGGCGGCTCCCCTTTATGATATAGCCAAGCTCACAGCATTCATTGTCATCTATAACTCTCCGGCTTATTCCGGCACGCCCGATAAGCTCTCCCGAGGTTCTGTCAAATACAAGCCACAGACCATACCCGTAAAAGGTATACATATTGTCTATATACGCCCTTGTAAATTCCAGCTCCTCCTCATAAGCATACAACGGCTCAGTCCACCTTGCCACAGCAGGGTCCGCATACAGCTCATACATATCCGGAAGGTCTTTTTCCGTCATCTCCCTGATTATGGTTCTTGATGTGCGGGCTATCTCCACCGGGATATGATGTGCCCTCAGCACCAAGCTTCTCATTATTTTCAATTGATTTATTTAGTATCTTCGATAAATTCGCTGATTCATGGAGACACTCCATTCCGGACCCGGAGGTCTCTATGCACACCTCCACCCTAAGCCCCTCCGAAGCCGAAGCCTCAATATATTTTTCCACGTCCACATTCATCTGCTTTAACACCAGCACGACTGTATGGAACACATGAATATTATTCATAGACTTGTCCATTGACTAAAACACTCCGATAAAGTTATAATCATATATATTAAATCATAGAAAGGAATTTTACAATGTCACAGAATCCAATAGTTACATTTACAGTCGCAGGGCGCGGCACCATCAAGGCAGAGCTCTATCCGGAGGCTGCCCCTAATACAGTCAACAACTTCATCAGCCTCGTAAATAAAGGCTTCTACGATGGTCTTATCTTCCACCGTATCATAAGCGGATTCATGATTCAGGGAGGATGTCCTGAGGGTACGGGCATGGGTGGTCCTGGCTACTCAATCAAGGGTGAGTTTTCACAGAACGGCTTTGAGAACAACTTAAAACACACACCGGGTGTTCTCTCGATGGCGCGCGCCATGAACCCTGACTCGGCTGGCTCACAGTTCTTCATCATGCATGCAGCAGCTCCTCATCTTGACGGCGCTTACGCAGCCTTCGGCAAGGTTATCGAGGGTCAGGAGGTTGTCAATGCAATTGCCGAGACACCTACCGACTGGAGCGACCGCCCTATGGAGGAGCAGCGCATTGAGTCCGTTACCGTTGACACCTTCGGGGTTGAATATCCGGAGCCAGAGACCGTGTAGTGTATAGATAATTGCACAACGCGGTTATTGTGTGTTGAAGTTGTGTAATTATCATGTAGGATGAAAAGTACCGTGTTCATAAATCGTTCATTTATATTTAAATAAACATTAACAGGATTATCACGTTTTCTTCACTTATCCACAATATAATAAGTGACATAAAGATAAATGATTAAGGAACACAAGTACTTAAGAATTTTTTTCATAATAAGCCCTGATATAATATATCAGGGCTCCTCCTTTTTTATGGTGTATTCGGTTTATTTTCTTTTTTCACTTATAAGTCTTATATAAAACATTCCCGCAAACAGCAGCGTAAGAAGCAGCATGACAATGAGATATGACCATCCTGCCCCCATAATTCCCATATTTTTCACCATTATGACAGGCAGCACTATGGACACGATGAAGTTGATGGTATAGCCTGCAAAAATCTCCTTCTGAAGCCTCATGACTGTGAGGGCATAGTAGAAAAGCATGCTCACCGCATTGAAGCCGCCTGCCGCTATAAGTACCAGCATGACCGCCCTGTAGGGTGCAAGGTCTATGTCATACAGCCACGAAAGCACAGGTATCCCAAGCCATGCCCCCGCCGCAAATGTCACTATCGTAAGCCCACAGGCTATCGCGACAAGTGTGCCCATAAGACCTGCGAATTTTTTCAGGTTCTTATCCTCGTAATGCCTTGCAAGCGTGGTGAGCATCGGCTTGAACACGAAGCTGCTTCCAAGATTAATCACCATCGTAGGCATGAACACTATGCCGTACACAAGCGTCTCCTTGTCCGTGAGCGTCCACTCTACCACATACTTAGTTCCGTTCCACAGCCACATGCACATTGCTGAACCTATGAACAGAAGAACCGTGTTTTTAAAAAGCGACTTCATCTTGTCCGCCGCAAAAGATATGGACAGCTTAGAGAACCTTCTGCTCCATACCAGTGCCACACAGACAACCCCGATAAGACCTGCCACTGTTGCCGCTGCTGAGGCGATATATATATTCCTCGTCATCCATGCCGCTGCAGAGAACGCCGCCATTACCGCGATGGTTCGAAACGTCATGGACATACCGGATATATCTATCCTGTCATTGCGCTGAAATTCGCCCTCGAACACATCCGCAATACCATCGAACATCTTAAGCATACACATTGCCATGATAAGCCCGAAGCCTGACCCATCCGCTTTTCCATTTGCGACATACACCACGCCGACAATAAGACCACATATAAGCATTGCAAGACAGCTTAGACCTCTGAAGCCGAAATACACCTCCGCCCTGTACTGCCCCTTGACATCCGTCACCTGAAATGGGCGTATCTCAAAGTATCCTATTGTCAAAAGCATCTGTCCGGTTGTGAATGCCATATAGAACTTAGCTCCGGCCTCCTCACCGACAATTCTCTTGGCAAGCATGACAAAAATAACGGTTGCCAGCGAGTATATTCCGCTTCCCAACATATTCCAAATAAATTTTTTCTTATTCATAATCAAATCCCATATATCTTTTTAATACTGTAATCCGGCCTTAAGTGTATACCGCGCCGCCATATCATGGTTGTGGCGGTTCCGTCCGCATAGATTGACTTTCCATTTTCCTGTGCTATACTATATTATTATTATCTTTTTTAGAAAGGAATACCCATGAAAGACCTCGATACAAATACAAAAATTGCACTCATGAAAAGAATCGATGACTTCGTAGAGAGCGAACGCGCCAACCAGCCGGGTGTGCCTGATACTACCCTGATGATGCCTGAGCTCAACAGGATTGCTGAGGAATATGCTCTTGATGTATCCGACCTTTTCATAACATACCTCGACCATATAGCCATCACAAACAAGCGCGTTGCCCAGGAGGCTGAGGAAGAATTGGATTTTACCAAAATAACACGTTTTTACTAAAATCAATATTTCAATCAAGCCCCCCTTATCGGCACCTTGAAAGCAAGGTCATTCCTGACGAGGAAAATGCCTGAGGGGGACTTTTTTCTTCACCTTCAAAGTATCAGTACATCAGAGTGCAAAGAATGCAACCGCAATGGCACCCGGACCCACATGTGTTCCGATGGCTCCTCCGACTGACATTATATCCAGACTGTCTACATGCTCCTTCCACAGATGTGCGCTATCCGTGATATACTTTTGTAAAAGTGTATCATCCAGGCCTGCATAACCAAGATACAGCGGCCTTGAGAAATCTATTCCTCCCGCCTTCTCAATCTGCTGTACAAGGAGATTATTTCCCTGCTTAGAGCCCCTTGCCTTTCCGAGCATGGCAACCTCACCGGCTTCTATGGAAATAACCGGCTTAATTGATAACATTCCTCCCACAAATGCAACAGTCTTTGATATACGTCCGCCCTTTTTAAGGTACTCAAGGGTGTCTAAAAGACCGACAACATGAATATTCTTCTTCTCCCTGTTAATCGTATTTACGATAGTATCTATGTCGTCTCCCGCATCCTTAAGTCTTATGGCATACTCGACAAGCGCCCTCTCACCTACCGTGACATTCTCACTGTCAATCACATGAACCATGTCCTCGTAATCAGAAGCGGCAATGCACGCACTCTGGTATGTCCCTGAGAGCTTGCCTGAAATGGTTATCACTATAACCTGCTCCCCCGCCTGTCTGGCCTTTTCATAAACATCCTCAAAAGCATATGGTGCCACCTGGCTCGTTGTAGGCAGCTCCTCATTCTCAATAAGCTTCTCGTAAAACTCCCTATGACTTAAATTCACACCATCAAGGTATTCCTCCGTACCAAATCTCACATGGAGCGGTACAACCGTCACATCCTCTCTATAGTCGACAGGCATATCTGAAGCGCTGTCCGTTATAATTCTTATATTTCCCATAAATATTCTCCATTGGTTTATGTTATCTTAAAGCATAACTAATTGACTTTGCAGACAATAGACTTTATAATTTCTACCATCTTATCCATCGACTGTATGCAGATATATTCATACTTTCCATGAAAGTTATGTCCCCCTGTGCTCAGATTCGGACACAGAAGTCCCATGAATGACAGACGTGCGCCATCGGTACCCCCGCGGATAGGCTGGATAATCGGCTCAACACCATTCTCCCTCATCGCCTCAACTGCCCTGTCCACAATATACATGTCAGCCTCAAGCTTTTCCCTCATATTATAGTAAGAATCCTTCATGTCAAGGTTAACCGTTCCGGCACCGTATTTTGTATTAAGATATGCTGTGATATGTTCAAGCATCGCCTTTCTTTCAAGGAACTTGTCCATATTATGATCACGCACGATATAATCAAGATACGCATTCTCCTCATCACCGCTCATGCCGCAGAGGTGGAAGAAGCCCTCATATCCTTCCGTATGCGCCGGAATCTCTGCCGGAGGCAGCATGGAGTTAAACTCCATTGCAAGTAAGGAAGCATTCTTCATCTTATTCTTAGCTTCACCCGGATGAATATTCTCGCCCTTGATATGAACCTTAGCAGATGCCGCGTTGAAGTTCTCGAACTCTATCTCTCCCAGCATACCGCCATCAACCGTATACGCATAATCGGCGCCAAATTTCTCAACATTGAATCTGTCCGCTCCTCTTCCTATCTCCTCATCAGGTGTAAACGCTATGCAGATTTTACCATGTGCAATATGCTCAGCAGTATTGCCTTCACAGGCTTTATCAGCTTCTATAATCTGAGCCGCCGCCGTCATAATCTCAGCGATACCTGCCTTATCGTCTGCCCCTAAGAGTGTGGTTCCGTCCGTCACTATAAGGTCCTGTCCGACATAATTTCTAAGCTGTGGAAATGTAACGGTATCCATGACCACCCCAAGCTTCTCATTGAGAACTATATCTGCTCCATCATAATCATTGATAATACGCGGCTTGATATCTGCTCCCGACATTGCCGGTGCTGTATCCATGTGTGCGATAAGACCTATCGTCTTCTCATTCTCTGCCCCCTTGGTCGCCGGAATGCTTCCGTACACATAGCCGTCCTTGTCCACATGCGCGTCCGCAACACCTATCGCCTTAAGCTCCTCGACAAGCTCATCCGCTAGTACCAGTTCCTTAGCCGAGCTTGGACATGTCTGACTGTTTTCATCAGATGTTGTTTCATAGCTAACATATTTAAGTAAACGTTCGTATGCTCTCACAATAAATTTCCTCTCATTCTGCCGTAACCGGCAATAATATTATCTAAAAAATAAAACACAGGTAGTATATCACAATGAGGTACAAAAATCTACTCCGACCATGTAACATCGCTATATTAGCTAATACCTCTTTTCACGGTTCTTTGACAATTAAATAATTAGATGTCGGAGTCAAAACACACTCTATAAGCTTAGCGCGTATAACATATTATATTAAGCTGGCGTGTTTTAACCCCACATCACAATAATACGTCAAGATATTAAACCTATTTCATTTTATGCCACATGCACTAATCCGAATTAATGAAAAATTTAAATTCATACATAAATGCATATTGTTGTAACTAAGAATATCGGTTATAATATATCTATATAAAAAAACAAATGATGAGCTGTAAGTGCACTAATCAGGTCAACCGCCTGCATGTTCTGCACCGGACAGCCTGGAAACGGAGAAAAGATATATGAGAAAACATAGATTTAACAGCTTTATGACAGCCGCCGTGATAGCGTCCACACTGCTCACAGCCACTGCCTGCAGCAAAACATTCGCCCCTGTAGATACCCTTCCTGTGGGTACGGAGCTGCCAGCTGACACATCGACAAGCACTGAGGCGGCATCCACAAAGCTGGACAGCACCACAAATAAGGGCGGCAATACTAAGGAAACTGGGACTACAAAGGAAAGTGGCAATGCCTCAAAGGATACCGGTAAAGGCAAGGATACCGGCACAAAGGAATCTGATGCCACCGAAAAGTCCGGCGAAGGTGACGTATCAGGCGAAACCGCTAAGGACAGTGAAGCAGCTACAAAGGCAGGCAGCGACAGCTCAGTGACAACAGCCACAACAACTAATGCCGAGACCTCAAAGGCAGCTGCAACCGTAACCGAGACCACAACATCAAAGGTAACGGATTCCACAACAGCCGCAACCCAGGCACCAACTGAGAAACCAACACCGGCGCCTACTGAGAAAGCAACAGAGAAGCAGACGGAGAAGCCAACCGAGCACCCAACCCAGAAGCCGACCGAACCTGCCACACAGGCACACGCCCACAGCTACACCGCCACAGTCACCAAGCAGCCAACCTGCACGGCAGAGGGAGTTAAGACCTTCAGGTGTTCCTGTGGTGATTCGTATACAGAAGCAATTTCTGCAGCAGGACATGTCTTCGGAGCATACGTTTATAACAACGATGCCACGGAAGCTGCGGACGGCACAGAGACAGCAGCATGCACCATATGCGGTGCAAAGGACACAAGGACGGCAGCCGGAACAAAGATAGCACACGTACATAATTACACAGCCGTAGTAACAAAGGCAGCCACCTGTGCAGAGGAAGGCGTTACTACCTACACCTGCTCCTGTGGTCACAGCTACACAGAGCCTATTGCTAAGACAGCACACAGCTTCGGTGATTATATCTACAATGACGATGCTACAACAGAGGCCGACGGCACCAAGACAGCAACCTGCTCCGTGTGCGGTGCGACTGATACCGTTACCGCTGAGGGCACAAAGAAGACCCTGCCTAGCTGGTATGATGAGCATCCGGATATACCGCTGAATGTGGCTACGGGAGGGCAGAGAGATGGGTCGCTGGAGGCGTACTTTACAGACTTCGATTGGGATAGTGCAAAAGCCGGATGTGGTAAATGGGGGTATAGTGCAGCAATGGAAACCATAGGTAAATATGCTGAAGGCTGGGTTCATCATGGTTATTTGTACAAGTAGTAAAGTTATTAAATAATATATTTTTATCTTTAAGACGTATGTAAACAAGCTGCATACGTCTTTTTGTATGCAGAGAAATTTTACTTCTTTCATATTTTAAATAAAAACTCGCACAAGGAGGTATCTATGAATAAAAAGAAAAACTATGCTACAAAAGTTATTGCTATTCTACTCACTTGTTTTTTACTTATTACAAGTATTGGAATAGAAAATGTATCGGCCTTTTGGAATCAAGCTGCAAAGAATGATGACAAGGTTGGAGCAACAATTACAATACAGTTAATTCACTGTTACCATAATGACACAAGCGACCCATTATATAGTACGCATTATGATTCTTCGGGGCAGCATAAAATGGATGCTGTGCAGTCAGATTTAGATAGTTGGAAATCTGATAGTAAAAATAATCCTGGTGGCAAGACACAATGTGTAATGACCGACACGATTCAGCCCCGTGTCAACAATGACACCGCCGCCGGCACTGCACTTCTCGACGCCAACAAGTACATCTACGAATACGAGATGTCCTATGACGAGAGTGAGCAGGTTGATTACGCTGTCATCACACAGCCGGAGATTACACACTACAGTGACAGTGAGCGTGCCAAATACCCGGGGCTTAGAGAGGACCATGTCAGGATGTACTGGGTAGGTGAGTACGATGAATCAATTACGAAGCTTAAGGATGCGTACATCGAAGACCCGAATGATAGTGGTCATGTGATACCCGGAACGGATGGTGACATTGGCTGGTTTGACTTCAAGGGTATGTGTTATCCGACCATAAATCATGCGCTCAGCCAGCAGACGTGGGAGACAGTCGGTGACCATGAAGCATTCCAGGATAAGAAGTCTTTTGTCATGACCCAGAAATATAGTGAGAACGGACAGCAGTTTCTCTATCTCCTAGAGGGAACAAAGATGGTGGGTGCAGACGGAGGCTTCTATGATATAACAAAGAATGATAAGTCAGCCGCAGCAAATAACCACAGAGACCAGCAGGCCACCGGTGTGCCGGATGGTTACGGCGGACATGTCTATGCGCTCATCGGTCTTGTGTTTTACCATTCACTTGAATTTGATGCTAATGGTGGAGAACTTGCAGTTGGTTCAGTATCTGATATACAAGTGTACAATGGAAGCAATAAAGGCAAATTGTTCACCTGGTATAACGATCCGTCAAAAGAGCGTTGGTGCTCCGATATTGATGTTGCTGCACCGCAGGCAGCCACACCATACGGTACTGCCTCAGTCAAAGCTCCGATCCGACCTGGCTACTCCTTCCTAGGCTGGTACGCCCCTGAGCTTGACGGTTCCGGAAACTTCATTTATAAGAGCGACGGCACAATAAAGCTCTCCGATGTCCCGGTCTATGACACGGACGGCAGGGCTGTACTTACCTACACGGACAGCAGCGGACAGACGAAAGCCTCGCCTTACTTTGACAGTAACGGCAGATGGATTTACAAAGGCAATGTCACAGCCTGTGCAAAGTGGGAGGAGGCTGGATTTTACACCCTGCACTATGAAAAGGGTGAATCCAACAATTACATAAGCATGCCGGAAGACGATGAGATTACTGTGAACACCGGGCACACAGTGCTTGCTGACAGCTCATACATCACAGGCAGTGACTACATTGTTGACTTTAAAGTATACACCAACAACGGAAACCAGACTGCCGGCGTTATCCAGCCGGTTACCGGACGCTTTCCGTTCTCCGGGTGGAGGATTGGTGGCACGCTGTATGACAGCGGCGACACGTATTCTAACCCCAATGCGGCAAAGGGAGATACCCTCACAGCCACGGCAGTCTATGATAATGTCAGCCTGATACTACCTTCTACCAGGTCTGATGGTTATAACTTTGAGGGTTGGTATGATTCCTATGACAGTAATAGTGGAACCTTTGGCAGCCGTGTCGGAGGTGCCGGGGAGCCGTTGACTTTGTTATCCTCGGAAAATTCAGTGACAAAGAAACTGTATGCTAAGTGGTCTAAGGCAGACATGAAGATTTCATTTGATTACAACCTGCCTAAGACAGCAACAACAAGCACGCTTGGATATGTAATTACAGGCAACGATGTTACATCGAAAACGGTGCAGCTTATGGAAGCCCTCGGTCCTCTGCCGGCACCTACACTCACAGGATACAGGCTGAACACCAGCACAAGTGAAAGCATCCGTTCCGATGGGTGGTCGACCAAGCCGAATATAATAGATGATAATGGTGAGGAAAAGCAGGTGAACGTCCCTGTGTATTCGGGCACACTCTATGACGGCTCATACGATACACTCTACGCGCAGTGGGAGCCTACATGGTACACGATAAATTACAACCTTGACGGCGGTTCGGTTTCACACGAGAACCCGAAAGAATACATCAATTATTATAAAGAGATAACCATAAACAGCCCTACAAGGGACGGCAGCACGTTTCTGGGATGGGACATAACCGGCATGGACGGGAACGTGCACATCATTGACGGAAAGACTACTGATACGGGACTTGTAAGCAGCAGTGGTGTCGGCAGGGGTAAGACCAGCATAAATGTCACAGGTCTCAGGGCGGATAATGGCGGAACCGTCACATTCACTGCTTTGTGGCAGGATACCCGCTACAGCATTGCATACGATTACAGGGACAGTGAGAGCAATGCCGTGCTCACGCCTGCAAGCGACCCGGGGAATCCTTCCGGATATGACAGGAACACTCCGGCATTTACGCTCAATAATCCTGATGTAAAGGGTTACCACTTCACTTCATGGGGCGGCACCGGGCTGCAGGAAAGGCTTCCGTCCGTCACCATACAGCAGGGCAGCTCCGGGAACAGGAGGTACACGGCTTACTTTAATCCGATGGAATATGAGATACTCTATGACTTAAGCGGCGGTTCATGGGGGAACAATGCAAGCCATCCGGACAGTGCGAAATATAACAGAAGCTTCACGGTAAGCCACCCTGTAATGGAAGGCTGTGACTTTGCCGGATGGGAGATAACAAGGATGTGTGATGACTGTGACCACAAAGCGGGAAACAGCATCATTACAGGAACAGGCGTATCCGGAGTCAAGGAAACCAGCTTTATGAACTTAAGGTGCAACAGTGCTGAGAAGGTGCTCTTTACTGCAAAGTGGAGCCACGCAGTATATGACATACGCTATGAGCTTAACGGCGGCAGTTTTTACAGCGGCGGCAGCTACCCGGCTTCTGCAGAAACATACACTGTGTTTGAAATAAATAACCCTGTCAGAAACGGCTGCACCTTCGCGGGCTGGACAATATCAGGAATGGACAAGGGACTTCATTATCTTCCGAGCGGTGATACCTATGCTGAGACAAAATCGGGCGTCGGCACGGGAAAGGCTGACGGCATGGCACTTGCCTACGGCAACCTGAGATACAGCTCCGGCACGGTAACATTTAAGGCTGCATGGGTGCATGATTCAAGGCAGCTTGCATTCTTCGGCAACGGCGGCACGATGACCGACGGCAGCATGAAGGATGTCACAGATGACTGGACGCTGAGGTTCATAAACTTCGGCAGCACCGCATTCTTTGGCAAGTATGAGTATGACACCACCTGGGGGACAGATGTCCCGGCAGTGTCAAAGACAGGTTATACTTTCTCCGGCTATTACGATTCCCTCTCCGGAGGCAACAGGGTCTACGGCAGCGACTATGCGAAAGAGTCCGGGCTTTACTGGGATGATGACAGCAGGTGGATTGGACCAAGCCTTATCCTGTACGCACAGTTTATCCCGGACAGCTACATGGTCACGTTCAATACAAACGGCGGATACTGGACGTCCGGCAGCCTTCAGGACAGCAGGAGCCTTGGCGTGACCTATGACAGCACAAAGAACAACAAAGCTTATGGACAGACAGACCTGTACAGACCGGGCTACACCTTTACCGGGTGGGGGACAAATCCGGATGGAACCGGCTATGCGGTGTATGACATCAACGGATACAACACGGATGAAGGCGGCTACTGGTCGGAGGATTACAGGAAATAGAAAACACAATCATACAGGATATCCATAAAATATGCCATTAAAAGCTGCGGACAGATTTCCGGATATCCTGTCTGTGTACATAATATATAAAGGAGATTTTCCATGCTTAATATCAGGAAAGGAATTAAAAAACTCATATCGTATGTGATGGTTTTTGTGCTAACGGTTATGACTGTCGGTTCAGCAGCTGCCATTCTTTCCGGCATAAGTGTATATGCGTGGTTTGATGGAAGCGGATATGAAGGAATTTATATTTTCGGCAGCAAGCCTCTTACAGACTATGTAAATATCAGCAATATGACAGACGATAACATGCTGCCGCACGCCAATGAACCCGGGTATACAAAAGTATCAGCAACACAGAAAATTTACAGGTTAACCAGAACTTCTACTAATGGCAGATGTAGTCGCTGCGGAGCCGGGATGATAAGCTATAAATCTTACTGGGGGGTTATAGCGGATGATGGCACAATATACGTGTATGATATACATGATTGCTCTCATTGTGGAAACTGTTCATTTGGCTATTCAGTGTGCTACTATGGGCATGAGAATGAGTTAAAGAATGAAGGAAAAACCATTACTTTTACTGCGTGGGTTCCAAACAAATACACCATCACCTTCAACCCAAACAATGGAGGAAATACTTTCACCGGCACTGCCGTATATGGCACCGGTGACTGTAATGTGGCAAGCTCTTACAACCCTACGCTTGACGGTTACAGCTTCGGCGGATGGTATACAGGCGCCGACGGCACAGGCGAGCAGGTGTATGACAAAGACGGAAAAGCCGTAAACGGAACATACTGGAGCGGAAACGGAAGCACTGCTGTATGGAAAGGAACAACGAATATCAGTGTGTACGCATACTGGACAGCGGCAGACACGGATGTGACCCTCTACTTTTATAAAGACGGAGTGAAGGATGATTCAAAGACAAAGACTTACTCCGTAAAGAACGGCAGCACCTTCAATGCTGCAGACCATGCGGCGGATTCCACCTTCGACAACTGTCATTATGTGTCTGTTGACCGGACATCATGGAAGGTGCCCGATGAAGGAACTTATGCCAGTGTGTATTATGAAACCAATGAGCTGAATGTGATGTATGAAGGAAACGGAAACACGGGAGGCTCAACAGACGGTTACTCAGTAAAATATGGCAGCACCGTAACCATTGCCGGAAACGGCTTTACGAAAACAGGGCATTCCTTTAACGGCTGGAACACATCTGCTGATGGAACAGGAACCTCTTACCCGGCAGGCTCCACTTTTGTCTCGAAGCCCTCAGCCCACGGTGATACGCTGAAGCTTTTTGCGCAGTGGAAGGCGGACAGGTGGAGCGTGACGCTCATTGCCGGAACCGGAATAGACAGTGTATCAGGCGGCGGCAGCCATGCCTATAACGAAAGCGTGGCCATAAGTGCCGCCGTGAAAAAGGGCTACTCATGGGATAAGTGGACAGGCTATGCTGAGACTTCCTCTAACAGCTGCCGCTTCAACATGCCTGCCTCAGATGTATCATTCACGGCAAATGCGGTGCCGAATAAGTACACCGTGACATTTGATGCGAACGGCGGAAGCTGCGTGGACGGTTCCGGACAGGCAGTGCAGTCCGTCACGGTGACCTACGGTTCACCGGACTATAACGATATCTCAGGAAATGTGAAAGCCGTGAGAACAGGTTATATATTTGCAGGCTGGGTATCTGATGCCGCAGGAAGCCGGGGCACTGTGTGGAACGCGGATGGCCATGCGGTGGACGGAAGTTACTGGAGCATAAGCGGAAACAGCACAGCATGGATCCATGCCGGCAGCATTACGGTCCACGCGGTATGGAAGGATGCCACGCCTCCGGCAGTAAATGTCTCACCGGAAAGCACTTCATCGTACACCACGTCACTGGGTGTGACCATAACAATGACAGACAATGAACTGCTTTCCACTGATAACACCTATGAATACTGCATGGGCACGGACAGCAGCGCCCCACCCTCAGGTGCTTCATGGAGCAGCTACCGGAGTGGTGTTCCGGTAACCATAGGAAGCAAGCTTTCGGGAGCCTGCTATCTGTGGGTAAAGCATGTGAAGGATGCAGCCGGCAACACGTCCGTGTCATCGCCTAACGCTGACTATCACCGGTTCGGGCCATACTATTTTGACAACACTGCCCCTGATTTGGGCGGAGTATTAAGTTCCTACGGATGGTATCCCGAAGGAACAGCCGTATCTTTTGACATATCAGATGCGCACTCCGGCATAAAAAGTGCAGTGCTTACGGACTTTAACGGCATTCAGCTTGATAACGGTGACATAACATCAGGCAGACAGTACTATTTCGGCTCCGAAGGTCCTGCCTTCTACTGCCTCACCGTGACCGACAGCATGGGAAACACGGCAAAGAAGCTTTTTATTGTGAAGATAGATTCAAAAGGAGAGGTCATCCCGGACAATGCAGTATGGAAAGGGCTTGGAAATCTTGCCCTGTTTGCACACTGGAGCGCGAACAGCTACACCGTGCATTTTGAAAAGAATGACAATGACAGCGGCAGCACAAGGGCAACAGGAAGCATGTCTGACGCCACATTTACATACGATAGGGACGAAACCCTCCCGGCAAACGGCTTTTCAAGAACAGGCTATTATTTTGACGGCTGGAACAGGAGTGCTGACGGAACAGCGGACAATGGTGTGAATTACCCGGACGGCGGCACAGTAAGGAACCTCACACTTATCCCCGGCGGAACCGCCACTCTGTATGCACAGTGGAAACCGCTTGAATACATGCTCGCCTTCGATTACAGCAGACCAGGCAATGCGACAGGAGACATCACCGGGGCAGACGAGGCATCGCGAAAGGTCACATTTGACAGCAGCATCGGAAGACTTCCTGAGCCGCGGCTCACAGGCTGGGTGTTCGAGGGCTGGTATGTAGACGGCACGATAGTGAATGGAAGCTATATGGGCGGCACAAAGCTTAAGGGTGATGATATATGGAATTATACAAGCGACAAGACAGCATTCGCAAAATGGACACCTGTCAAATACGAGGTGAGACTCCACAGCTGCGTGCCGGCTGAGGCACTCGGAACACTTGTAAAGCCTTCCGACAGTGGATTAACTGCTTCGGGATGGACATGGAAGGAAAATGAGTACTACAGTGCAGTGTTTACCTACGATACAGAAAGCCTTCTTCCTGCCGCACCGGACACATACTCAATTGTCTACACCGCTGGCGGACAGGGCACCACGGAATATGCCATAAGCGGCTGGTACAAAAACAGTCTTCTCTCCGACTATACAGGCGGCGGTGAAACCAGGAAATGGAACTTCTCAGCAGCGGACGGAGCTGTAATTGATCTGTATCCATCATGGCGTGACACCTCCGCACCCGTGATAGATGTTACCCCGGCACATACCGTAAATCCTGATGCGGACAATGATGCTGTAAGGAGCATCGACATAACCATAACCGTGACGGAGCACGGCTCAGGACTGAGGACGGACAACTGCTATGAGTACGGCTTCTCCGCTTCTGCCTCCGCCCTGCCTTCGGAATGGGAAAGCTACGGCAGTGCCGCCCCACCTTCAGGCTTTACAACTTCACTTCCTGACCTTGGAGCCTCAATGGACGGCTGTTACTATCTGTGGGTGCGTCAGGTGATGGATAACAGCGGCAGCCTCTCCGTGAGCCCTTCCGCACTCGCAACAGTCAACAGCTGCCATGTGTACGGCATATATGTATTTGACAACACCGCCCCGCAGGGAACGGCAGACTATACGGAAAACAACCTCACACTCGGTCTTTACAACGATTCCATAACGGATTCACCTTATGCCGTAATGACCATACATGACCCGCACGATGACATAGCCGGAATAGCCGGATATGTTCTCAGGATAAGCGATGCATCCGACCTGGCAAACAGTGTTGACCATGCTTTCACACCTGATGACGGTTCAGGAACTTATATCTGCCGCTTCAACCTGTATGACAGCCTTCCGAATGCAGAGGACATCGAACAGGTCAGGATGTGTATAGTCTCAAAGGACAAGCTTGGCAATGAAGCGACCATCCCGATAACACGGTATGATTTCGGAACCCTGCAGACAGGAGCTGCTATACGCGCAGAGGATATAGGGTACAGGGAGCTTTCCGACGTTCCCGATGCTTCATCACCTCCACTTCCCACATCATATAAATATATCCGTGACTATTTCCGCGTTGAGGCATATATTGAAAACATTTCCTACAAGGCTTCGGGTACAACATTTATGGGTGGTCACAAGGGGCAGCTAAGAATATATGTTTTCGGCTATGTGGACAATGTGTCCGCCGACTTCGGTTCCATAAAGAAATTCATACTCCCTGCATACGATACCAACCCTGATTTAAGCAGAACCGACATAGTTCCACCGGAAAGGGAGAAGCTATACCTGCATGAATTTTTCGTTCCACTCTACTGTGCAAGCTCAACCTACACCGACACAACAGCCTTCGGCTACAAGGGAAATTCCGTTCAAAAGCGCTGCGTTATTTACGATGTAAGTGACACTCTGGCATATAAAATCAAAACCATACTAAAATATAACGCAAGATAAAATTCACACAGTTTTTATAATTTTTCCTATTCCCTTTTTTACTTTATGTGTTATAATATTGTCAAAATAATAACAATATCGGAGGTATTCTTATGTTAGTTACAGCTAAAGAAATGCTTGAAAAGGCAGTTGCCGGTCATTATGCAGTTGGTCAGTTTAATATTAATAACCTTGAGTGGACTAAGGCTATCCTTACAACAGCTCAGGAGCTTAATTCCCCTGTTATCCTCGGTGTTTCCGAAGGTGCCGGAAAATATATGGCAGGCTACAAGACCGTAGTCGGCATGGTTAACGGAATGATGGAAGAGCTCAACATCACTGTTCCTGTTGCTCTTCACTTAGACCACGGCTCATACGAAGGATGCCTTAAGTGTGTAGAGGCAGGTTTCTCATCAATCATGTTCGATGGTTCCCACTACCCTATCGAGGAGAACATTGCAAAGACTAAGGAATTAGTTAAGATTTGTGCTGAGCACAATATGTCCCTTGAGGCTGAGGTTGGTTCTATCGGCGGTGAGGAAGACGGCGTAATCGGTATGGGTGAGTGTGCAGACCCTAACGAGTGTAAGGCTATTGCAGACCTTGGCGTAACAATGCTTGCAGCAGGTATCGGTAACATTCACGGTAAGTATCCTGCTAATTGGAAGGGACTCAGCTTCGAGACACTTGCAGCAGTTAAAGAGCTTACAGATGATATGCCACTTGTTCTTCACGGTGGTACAGGCATCCCTGCTGATATGATTAAGAAGGCTATCTCTCTTGGTGTTGCCAAGATTAACGTAAATACAGAGTGCCAGTTATCCTTCGCAGATGCTACACGTAAGTACATTGAGGCAGGCAAGGACTTAGAGGGCAAGGGCTTCGACCCTCGTAAGCTTTTAGCTCCTGGTGCAGCAGCAATTAAGGAAACTGTAAAAGAGAAGATGGAGTTATTCGGCTCAGTTGGCAAGGCTGAATAAAAAAAATAAGTTTTTTTTAAAAAAGGGCTTGCAATTTTGTGAGTTATAGTTTATTTTATTAACATAAATGATGTCTTGTAATACTAAAGCCAATATTTAGGGAACAAGGTCATATATTTCGTGTGAGTGAACAAGGGCGTTCCGTTTAGTTGGAATGCCCTTTTTTTATGCATATATGTCTAATTATAGATATAAATAACAGACATATAGTTCGGATAAAATACAATCCACTGTACATCCTGATGCATAATCACCACGAAAAATTTATAGCATGAAAGGAATGGAAAAGAATGAGCAATATCAATGTAGAAGAAATTTTTGGCGAAAATGTATTCACAGTTGGTAAGATGAGAGAGCGCCTTCCTAAGAAGGTATTTGCAAATCTCATGAATGTTATGAACAAGGGTGGCGAGCTGTCAATTTCCGATGCCGATGTTATCGCAAAGGCTATGAAGGACTGGGCAGTCGAAAAGGGTGCAACACACTATACCCACTGGTTCCAGCCACTCACAGGTATCACAGCTGAGAAGCACGATGCCTTCGTCACACATCCTGATGCAGACGGCAAGATGATTATGGAGTTCTCCGGCAAGGAGCTTATAAAGGGTGAGCCTGATGCTTCTTCTTTTCCATCCGGCGGTTTAAGAGCTACATTTGAAGCCAGAGGCTATACGGCTTGGGACTGCACATCACCTGCATTCGTTAAAGAGGATGCAACAGGTGCCATCCTCTGTATCCCTACAGCTTTCTGTTCCTACAAGGGTGAGGCTCTTGATAAGAAGACCCCTCTCCTTCGCTCCATGGAAGCAATAAGCGAGCAGGCTCTTCGTATTGTAAAACTTTTCGGCAACACAGAAGCTACCAAGGTTATAGCATCTGTCGGTCCTGAGCAGGAGTACTTTATTGTTGACAGAGAAAAGTACCTTGAAAGAAAGGATTTAATCTATACCGGACGTACTCTCTTCGGCGCACCTGCTCCTAAGGGTCAGGAGCTTGAGGACCACTACTTCGGTTCTATCAAGGAAAGAATCGGCGCTTATATGAAGGACATCAACATTGAACTCTGGAAGCTTGGCGTAACAGCTAAGACACAGCATAACGAGGTTGCCCCAGCACAGCATGAGCTTGCTCCTATCTATGAGACAGCCAATGTCGCAGTTGACCACAACCAGCTTGTTATGGATGTTATGAAGAAGGTTGCCACACGTCATGGTCTTGCATGTCTTCTCCATGAGAAGCCATTTGCAGGTGTCAATGGTTCAGGTAAGCATGACAACTGGTCCATCGTTACGGATAACGGTGTCAACCTCATCGACCCGGGTGATACACCTAACGAGAACCTTCAGTTCCTGCTTGTACTTGCCTGCATAATGAAGGCAGTCGATATACACGCTGACCTGCTCCGCCAGTCCGCTTCCGATGTAGGAAACGATCACAGACTTGGAGCTAACGAGGCACCTCCTGCAATCATTTCAATGTTCCTTGGCGACCAGCTTGAGGATGTTGTTAACCAGATTATAGAGACAGGTACAGCTACACACAGCATTGAGGGCGGCAAGCTTCTCACAGGTGTTTCAACACTTCCTGATTTTGCAAAGGATGCTACCGACAGAAACAGAACTTCACCTTTTGCTTTTACAGGTAACAAGTTCGAGTTCCGTATGGTTGGCTCCGCCGATTCAATCGCAAGCCCTAACACAGTTCTCAACGCAATTGTTGCGGAGGCATTCTGTGAGGCTGCGGATATTCTTGAGAAGTCCGACGATTTCGACAAGGATGTTCATGAGTTAATCAAGAAGTACATGACTGAGCATAAGAGAATTGTCTTCAACGGTAACGGTTACTCAGATGAGTGGGTAGCTGAAGCTGAGAGAAGAGGACTTCCTAATATCAAGTCCATGGTAGACGCTGCAAGTGCTCTCACAACAGATAAGGCTGTAGCGTTATTTGAGAAATTCGGCATCTTCACAAAGGCTGAGCTTGAATCCCGCGAGGAGATTACATACGAGACATACACCAAGTACATCAACATAGAGGCTCTCACGATGATAAGCATGGCATCCAAGCAGATTCTTCCTGCTGTCATCAGCTACACGACTGAGCTTGCTAACTCTATCGCTTCCGTAGAGGCTGTAGGCTGTGACGCAAGTGTTCAGAAGGAAAGACTTGAGGCAGTTACAGTTGAGCTCAAGGCTATGAATGCCGCTCTTGAAAAGCTCAAGGCTGATCAGGCTAACGGTGAGAAGGAATGTGCTAAGTGCACAGCCATTTACTATCATGACATAATTATGTCCGATATGGCTGCTCTTCGTGCTCCTGCCGATAAGCTTGAAATGCTTGTTGACAAGGACTTCTGGCCAATACCTACTTATGGCGACCTTCTCTTTGAGGTATAAAACGAGGAGGGCATAAAAAGTATTTTTACTTAGCTTTTGAACTTTCATATACTATAAAACCTGCTGCCGGACAGAAAAGGCGTAAATCCGAAATACGGATTTACGCCTTTTATCGCTGTCACCTTTTTCGATAATGGAATCTGTTGCAGGCTATTTAAGCATCTCAAGAATCTTGTCCTTCGGCTGTACGCCAACGCTTGTGCTGACCGTCTTGCCATCCTTAACCACTACGAGTGTAGGAATTGACATAACGCCATACTTCTCAGCCAGTGAAGACTCCTCGTCAACGTTAATCTTGCATATCTTAGCATCCGTAACCTCATTCGAGAGTTCTTCGATAACCGGCAGGAGCATCTGGCATGGTCCACACCATGAAGCCCAGAAATCAAGAAGCACCGGTTTATCGGAGTTGAGTACTTCGCTCTCATAATTGTCACTGGTAATGTGTAATGCTGCCATATTTTAAATCCTCCTTGTTTTTGCGAAGCAAAAATCCGAGCTCGTGCGAGGAGAGGATTTTGCCTCCTTGTTTTTGCTTCGTATATATTGTAACAGGATATATGTTTTTTATCCAGTAACTGATGTTACATTTTATAGTTTCTTAATATTTGTGTATCTGCATATTGAAATCTACGCATAAATCAAACCGCCACTGCCCACGCATAATTTGCGCACACAGCGGCGGTTAAACACACACACTTATCCCTAATTAAACACTCCCACATATATGAATATGCCTTTTTTGCCACCTAAGCTTTTTCATACCATCACATCGGAAGTGACAATGCATATATAAATTTATATCGCCTACTCCTCCTGATTCTTGGCATTGCGGTACTGAAGCGGAGTCATGAGATATTCCTTCTTGAAAAGTCTGTTGAAATGCTCCACGTTCTCATAGCCGACGCTTGCGGCGATTGTCTCGACATTCTGGTTGGACTCGCGCAGAAGAACCTTCGCCTTCTTCATTCTTGCCTTCTTTACCGCATTCTGGAATGTCATACCTGACTTTTCCTTAATATACTTGGAAAGGTATGGCTTTGAGAGGTTGAAATTCTCAGCCAGCTCATCGAGTGAAACATCCGTATAATGGTTCTGGATGAAGTTGAGGATATCGACAATGCGCTCCTCCCTGCCCTCTTTCACATTAGTATCCTTGGCAAGCTTGTTGACTGCTGCCACAAGTGCCGATATTGATGCCTTGATAATGTCCTCATCAAGCCCTACGCCCCAGTACATCTTATCCTTACAGAGCACTCCCACATAGGAAGCAGCCTTAGAGGATGAGCCCTTGGAAATAGCATGCTCCTCGTATACGGCAAGCTCATAGCTTATGCCAAAATACATCTTAAGTGCGTTGCTCACCGCATCAAGACGTCCGTTTCCACCCGTCTCGACAATGCGTTTCTCCTTGCCCTGCTGTATTGTGACAGTCGCCCAGATTCCGTCCTCCTGCTTGAAGTGGCACTCCGGAACCGAGAACACATCCGTCTGTCCTATGTAATTATCTTCGAATATCTGATATACAACCGAAGGTGTAAGCTCCTTGTGCTTGCGGTCTGAAACACCCTTTACAAGATAGCCTACCTCCTCCTTCATCTTATCCGGTATGGAAATACCGAAATTCTGCTTGAGAATGTAGGATACTCCTCCCTTACCCGACTGGCTGTTGATACGGATGACATCCGACTCATACTCCCTGCCGACATCCATAGGGTCAATCGGAAGATACGGAACAGTCCACTTACCGCCCGACCTGCCCTTCTCCCACCAGTCCATACCCTTGGAAATGGCATCCTGATGTGAGCCTGAGAATGCGGTAAATACAAGGTCACCCGCATAAGGTGAGCGCTCATATACACGCATGCCTGTGTACTGCTCATATTTCTTTCTTATATCCATGATATGTGAAAAATCAAGTCCCGGCTCAACGCCCATTGAAACCATGTTCATCGCAAGCGTCACTATATCGACATTACCTGTACGCTCACCATTTCCGAAGAGCGTTCCCTCCACTCTGTCAGCTCCGGCAAGTACACCAAGCTCCGCATCGGAGATTCCGCAGCCGCGGTCATTGTGTGGGTGTACACTGAGCACGACATTCTCACGATATTTCATGTTGCGGCTTAAATACTCTATCTGTGAAGCAAATACATGAGGCATGGCAATCTGCACTGTTGTAGGGATATTGATAATTGCCTTATTGTCCGCTGTCGGTTTCCATACATCCAAAACTGCATTGCACACCTCAAGTGCATAGTCAACCTCAGTTCCAGGGAAGCTCTCAGGTGAATACTCGAATGTAAAGCTGCCGTCCGTCTCTGCGGCAAGCTTCTTTAAAAGCATTGCTCCATCAACAGCAAGCTTCTTAACCTCTTCCTTGCTCTTTTTAAATACCTGCTCACGCTGGGCAACGGATGTGGAGTTGTAAAGATGGATGATGGCATGAGGTGCGCCCTTTACCGCATCAAAGGTCTTTTTTATAATATGCTCTCTTGCCTGTGTGAGCACCTGAACCGTAACATCCTCCGGAATCATGTTGCGCTCGATAAGTGCACGCATAAAGTTGTACTCCGTGTCGGACGCTGCCGGAAATCCTACCTCAATCTCCTTGAAGCCGATATCCACAAGCATCTTGAAGAAGTCTAACTTCTCCTCAAGGCTCATAGGCTCGATAAGTGCCTGATTTCCATCTCTTAGGTCAACGCTGCACCATATAGGTGCCTTATCTATATAATCCTTTTTCACCCAGTCATAACTCATCTGTGGCGGCAGAAAATACGCTCTCTGATATTTCTCTGTGTTCATGCCGAATACCTCCATACTTCTAAACTTATGTAGATATCTTAACACGCGCATAATACATTGGCAATGTGCAAACTTAATCAATATTATTGATGTTTTTTAGCATTATTGCCATATTTTTTGTAAAAAACATAGGAATAGTATATCATCAATGCCGACATTGCAATGATAAGCACCAGCATTATGACCGTGGAGGCAAAGCCTTTGACAACGATTGTCTCTATAATAGTAAGAACACCGCATATCATTATCAGCCTGCCTCCAAGTCTGTTTGACAGCTCCCATGTAGTGTCATTGTCCATACTCCATGAGGTTCTGACTCCCACCACACTATTGCGCTTGCACTTTGGAATAATATTACCTATCACAATGAATATCAAACCAAGGCAACAATTGGAAATCACATTTATATCAATGGGCATTCTGTCCTGTCCCTCAGAGGCATTGATGTCCACAAGCAACATCACAAATTGAATTATAATAAACATTATAGTTGTCCCTATCGCTGTAAATCCAAGTACTTTGAGGTTGCCTGCCGCCTCAACGCGCGCCTTCTCCTCCTGTGCCCTGTCCGCCCTTCTGCCAAACACATTCATAAAAATAACCCAGAAAATATTAAATACCGCTATAAAACACGGAAAGATAAAGTTCTCATTTTTTGAACCATAGCGGTCAATCTCTCCATGAAAATTATAATGCATAGGCACAGAATCCGCCATGAACTGAATACATACCGCTGTGATTATAAACGCTGCTGCTGTCAACGCCATAAGCCATGTGTAATATTTTTTACAATTATTCATAATATTAATCTCCCTTTTTTCTATTCACTGTGCAGACTTTTTCGTTTCCCTGCTGTCCGCAGAACTAATTTTCACATTTGCCTGCCTTCGCCTGTCCCGTCTCATCCTTCCTGTCACCGGTAAAACCCTGAAACCACATAATCATCTCATCGAACACCGTCATATCCAGAGAATAATACACGAAATTCTTCTCCTTGTACTCCATTACCAGCCCTGCCTCCTTGAGCAGCCTCAGATGATACGATAGTGCCGCCGGTGACATGTCAAGTGCCTTTGCAAGCTCACCCGCCGACCTTCTTCCTCCCTTCAGTAACTCAAGTACCTGTCTGCGCAGAGGCTCGGACAGCACTTTAAATATTTCCGACACTGCCATCTTACGCACCTCCCTTTCATAGAACATTGCTATTTAAAATTTTCTTTAAATACTTTATATCATTTATTTATAGAATTTTCAATAAGTATTTAAAAATATTTTTAAATACCTTCAGATATGCTTTAATGTAATGATGTTTTGGGGGCAAAACATGCCAACTTAATGTACGAGTGTATAACGTATTATATTTATGCATACCAGCTCCATTGTCCGAAGCAAGATGTTCTAAGAACTCTGATATGGGTTATTGTATACATTCGCCACCGAAGCAAAGCATACATCCGTGTATGCATTGCTTCTAAAGCAGCATCCGTGCTGCTTTTGGCTGGGGACTTAGCAGAGTTCTAAGAACATCTAAGCTTCTCCCAAAAGTCGTGATATGCATAAATATAATACGTTATACACGCTAAGTTTATAGCACATGTTTTGTCCCCAACACCATGTAATGCCAATATATAACCTGAAAACCGCACACGTATAAAAAATGTATTTTATTTCTGCCAGTTCAATGATATAATTACTTTGTATGTTTAAATTAAGACACGAAGGCTTAACCGATGATTTTCTCCGGCTTTGCCAATAGCATTCGATATTAAATATATCCATAGGAGGCTGCATTGAAAGAAAAAAATAATGAGAAAATAAAATATATAATATACACTGCTTACGGTACCTGTCTCCTTGCTCTGATATGTATGCTCGCATATATCGGCTCACGTTTCCATATAAACATATCAGCCGCCAGACCAACTGATTCATACTGCGTCATTACAGCAGATACCTTCAGGACAGAGACTGACGATAATGCCCCTTTAAAACTATATGATGAGCTGTCTTTTCCGTTGCCGGCTCTTCCGGCTAACAATTCAAATCTTGTCTTTTTCGTAAAACATGAAAAGGTCGAAGTATATCTCGGCTCTGAGCTTATATATTCGCTCTCACCGGATGACAGCTCATTTATAAAAACCACCGGTGCTAACTGGTGTGTGATTCCTGTCTGTGACGACGATGTAGGAAAGACAGTCAGAGTTGTCCTTACACCGCTTTATAAAAGCATGGTTAACACCCATCCTATTTTTTATCTTGGTTCACAATTCAGGATATATGAACACCTGCTGGTCCGTTACATTATTATATATTTTACATGCTTCATCGCTGTGCTTGCAGGCTTATTCTTCATAATTTTTACACTTATAAACTCAAGAAACAGACATATTGATAAGAGTCTGATTATGATAGGTTTCTTTTCCATCCTTATCGGCGTATGGAAGTTTATGGACCTTGACTATACGTCCACAATTGTAAAAAACCCGGTATTGATATCATACACAGCCTACTCCTGTATGCTGATGATGAGTATTCCCTTCATAAGCTTTTTGAGAAACTCATTTACGGAAAAAGACAATCCTCTGTGGAATGTACCCTGCATATTTAACCTTCTTGTATTTGTCATAATTATGGTGCTGCAGATAAATGCCGTTGCGGATATACGTGATACTCTCTGGCTTGTACATGCCGTGATGCTCTCTAATATCCCGGTGGTGTTCATTATGTATTACAGAGAAGTAACCTGTTACGGATGGAACCCTAAAATCAAGCTTTCATTTATATGCTCATTTGCCTGCCTTGTCGGGCTGTCAGCCGACATACTTGCCTACTACCTGACAAATGGTGCCTTTCCGTCATTTCTTGGAATCACATGTCTTCTATTCTATATAATTGCACTTGGAATGGCCTCGCTTAAAGAAGCCAAGGCACTTATGGAGATTGGAAGTCAGGCAAAAGCCTTCGAGGAAATGGCCTATCATGACCAGCTCACCGGGCTTTTTAACAGAACTGCTTATGCAGAATATACCGGCAGCAGCAATTTCAAGCCCGAGGGACATATAATTGTCATGTTCGACCTTAACAACCTCAAGCAATGTAACGACAGCCTCGGACATGACCATGGTGACTCATATATTATTGAGAGTGCCAGGCTGATAAAAAAAGCCTTCGGAGGCTTCGGTAACTGCTACAGAATTGGTGGTGATGAATTCTGCGCTTTATTACACGGCATATCTATTGACAAGTGCCGCGACTGTATCAAAAGCTTTAAAAGGCTGCTCGCAGATTACAATGCCGCACATCCGGACAGCTTTCCTCTGCATATAGCATGCGGCTGCGAGATGTACAACGCTGACGAGGACTATGATATCGGTGATACGCTGAGACGTGCGGACAAAATGATGTACCATGAAAAATTCGCCATGAAAAAACTTAAAAATGAAACAGTAAGGTAAAGATAATGCAAAGAAACATGAATGCGCTTTCATTTTAGTGTCTGTTATGTTATAATAGCCGGGACAGTTTAATAAGGAGGATTTATTTTTAATGTTAAAGAAGACAAGATTAGTGTGTACCATGGGTCCGGCATGTGATAATGAGGAGACTCTCAGAAAAATGATGGAAAACGGCATGAATGTTGCACGTTTTAACTTTTCACACGGAAGCTATGAGGAACACTTAGGCAGATATAACCGCGTTGTGAAGGTTCGTGATGAACTTAAGCTTCCGGTAGCTACTCTCTTCGATTCAAAAGGTCCTGAGATTCGTTTCCGTCTTTTTGAAGGTAGTAAGGTGACCATTAACGATGGTGACTTATTTACACTCACCACAAGAGAAATTCTTGGCAATAATACTATAGGCTCAATTTCATATAAAAATCTTATCAATGATGTCCAGATAGGTACAAGCATACTTGTAAATGATGGTCTTATTGAACTCAAGGTTGAGAAGGTTGGTGACACAGATATTGTATGCCGTGTCATCAATGGCGGCGTAATATCAGACCGCAAGGCTATCAATGTTCCGGGGGTTCATTTATCCCTTCCATTCCTCAGCGATGTTGACAGGAGGGATTTGGAATTTGCCATGAAGACCGGCTTCGACTTCTTCGCACTCAGCTTCGTCCGCTGTGCAGAGGATGTTCTTGAAGTCCGCCGGCTTCAGAAGGAGCATAACAATACCTCCAAGCTTATTGCCAAGATTGAGAGCCAGGAAGGTGTTGAGAATCTCGATGCAATTATCGATGTTGCTGACGGAATCATGGTAGCAAGAGGAGATATGGGTGTTGAAATTCCTTTTGAAAAGGTTCCTGTTGTACAGAAGGATATGATAAGCAAGTGCCTTAAGTCAGGTAAGTTCGTAATCGTAGCAACCCAGATGCTTGAGAGCATGACTCATAATCCCCGCCCTACCCGTGCAGAGGTCAATGATGTTGCGAATGCAATCTTTGACCAGACATCAGCCGTAATGCTCTCAGGTGAGAGTGCTGCCGGCGACTACCCTGTAGAAGCAGTTAAGACTATGAGCAGAATCTGCCATGAGATTGAAAAGACTACAACTACCGGTAAATTCGAGATAACCTACAACGGAAGCAACCTGGCCTCCTCAATCGCATGTGCTGCATGCTCTATCGCAAGCGTAATCAATGCTGATGCCATTATTCCGGTTTCCTTAAGCGGAAGCACAATCCGCAAGGTATCCGGTTTCCGTCCTAACATAAATATTATCGGCTGCTCAACCAATGAGCGCGTGTGCCGTGAGACCTCTCTCATGTGGGGAGTTACACCTGTTCTTATCACAGAGCAGGAGGATGGTGAAGCTCTTATCAACGAGGTAATCAATAAGTGTAAGACCGCCGGTGTCATTAAATCCGGCAACCGCGTTGTCATCGTTGCCGGTTTCCCTCTCAGAATCGCAGGCGCAACCAACATGATCCGTGTTGTGGATGTAGAATAATTAAAAAAGGTGAATGTCGTCACTTTCCTGTGCGGCATTCACCTTTTTTTGATAAACTGCTTTCAGATAATTGCAAAACTCAAATTTCCGGATAAGCAATTGCCTTCAATTAGTCCGTTATCTCTCCGGCAAAGCTGTATTCTGCGGTTTCAGCTTCCTGTATACGGTAAAATACATGGTTAGGAAGCTTGCAAGTCCACCAATCACATTGGATATCGGCTCTGACAGAAATACTCCCATCACTCCAAAGCCTATTCGCGGCAGAATTATTGCAAGTGGTGTGACGATAATCACTTTTCTTAAAAGTGAGAAGAATATCGCATGCTTTGAATATCCAAGTGCGGTAAATGTCGACTGCCCTGTAAACATAAATGACATAAATACAAAACCGAAGAAGTATGTCTTAAGTGCCTCTGCTCCATATATTATTGTCTGGGAATCATCTGTAAATATTCCCATCAGCTGCTGCGGAATAAGAAGAACTATAATCCATGCAAGTGCCGTGTAGCCTATTCCTATCGCCGACGTGAATTTAATTCCGCTCCTCACCCTGTCATATTTTTTCGCTCCGTAGTTATATCCTAACACCGGCTGTGAACCGCTGGTAAGTCCACTGACCGGAAGCGACATTATCTCACGCACCGAATTGATGACCGTCATTATCCCGACATATAAATCTCCGCCAAACACCTTGAGCGTCGCGTTGCAGACCACCTGAACCAGACAGTTCGTCCCCTGCATGATAAATCCAGCCATTCCGAGTGCGGTTATATCCCCCACAAGCTTTAAATCCGGTCTAAGGCAGGACAGTCTTATATGATATGCAGCCCTTCCTCTTCTGCTTATAAGGAATCTCAGAACCCATGCTGCCGATATGCCCTGACTTATAATTGTTGCAAGTGCCGCCCCACCGACCCCCATGTGAAGCACAAAAATAAACAGTGGGTCTAAAAGCAGATTAAGCACAGCTCCTATAAGTGTTGTCATCATTCCTGTCCGTGGGAACCCCTGAGCATTTATAAATCCATTCATTCCTGTCGCAAGCATAGTGAATGTCGTGCCCAGAAGATATATTTTTAAATATTCGTCAGCGTATACATACGAGGCATCACTCGCGCCAAAAAGATACAGCACAGGTTTTCTGAATACATAGCACAGGATAAATATTATAAATGAACTTGCAAAAAGCATTGAAAAAGTGTTTCCAAGTATCCTTTCCGCCTTCTCATCATTCCCTGCACCACGCTCTATGGAAAACAGCGGTGCGCCGCCCATCCCGAACAGATTCGTGAATGCAGCGATAAGCGTTGTAAGTGGAAATGCAAGCCCAACACCTGTAAGAGCAAGACTGTCCGCTCCCGGAAGATGTCCTATATATATTCTATCAACGACATTGTATAAAAGCTGCACAAGCTGTGCCAGTATAAGTGGCACAGCCTGAACCATTATATTGCTCCATATTTTCCCTTTTGAGAAATCCTTTCCACCCGCGTGCGGCTTCTGTACCGGCATGCCACGCGACTCCACACCTGACATATATCCACCTCTCAAAATTATACTATTTTAGTAATTGCGAAACCCGAAGCTGCCGGTAAACATTTGTATAATTTTACCGGTACACAACGTACGATAATTACACACTTGGTTACGCAGTTACCTATTATATATTTTTCGCGCAAATGTCTTTAAGGCAGCACTTATCGCAGTACGGCTTCGTCCGTGCCGTGCACACCGCCCTTCCGTGCTCTACAAGCCTGTGGCAGAAATCATTCCCTTCCTCAGGAGGTATTAGCTTCCACAGCTCCATCTCAACCTTCTTCGGCTCCTTTATTCCATCCACAAGACCCATGCGGTTTACCAGACGGATGCAATGAGTGTCGGTAACTATTGCAGGTCTGCCAAATACATCGCCCATAATAAGGTTCGCGCTCTTTCTTCCAACTCCCGGAAGCTCCATAAGCTTGTCGAAATCCTCCGGAACCTGACCATTGTACTTATCGCGCAGCATTCTCATACAGGCACTTATATCCCTTGCCTTGCTGTTGCCAAGTCCACAAGGTCTTACCAGCTTCTCAAGCTCCTCAACAGGTGCATCCGCAAGCGCATTTACATCCGGGTAATGTGCGTATAAATCCTGAACGACCACATTCACCCTCGCATCAGTGCACTGGGCTGCAAGGCGCACGCTGACAAGAAGCTTCCACGCTTCGCTGTATTCCAACGAACATCCGGCATCCGGATATTCTTTTTTAAGTCTTTCAATTATATCAAGCGCAAGCTGCTTCTTATCCACAACACACGTCTCCTTTCCTGACTAAACAATATCAGCCAATTGCGAAACCCATATTTTACGGTAAACAGTTGTGCATTTACCAGCTAAATTATAGACATCCGGGCTGCATTATTTCCGGATAACTGCCCGGTTCACATTTACTGCCCGACAATAGCGGAATTTCACCGTCCTACTTATCCTCAAGCTCATCCGTGAGCTCACATATCTCATCAATCATCGCACCTATAGTCTCAATCGTATCAAGCAAAGGTGCATCTGTTGTTATGTCAATTCCTGCCATGGCGGCAAGCTCAACAGGAGTCTTTGTTCCGCCTGCCTTAAGAACTCTCTTCCAGTCATCCACCGCTGTCCGGCCCTCATTCTCTATTCTCTTACATACCTGCGTTGCAATCGTAAGTCCCGCACTGTAAGTATATGAGTATAGCCCCATATAATAATGAGGCTGTCTCATCCATGTAAGCTCTGCACCATCCGTGAGCTCAACCGCATCACCCCAGAACTTAGTAAGCACATCCTTCATTATCGCACTCAACGTCTCAGCCTGAACACCTGCGCCATCCTCAACCTTTTTATATACCTCTCTCTGATATGCAGCCTCAAGAAGATGTGTTACAAAGTTGTGATAATAGGTATTTCCAATCATGTTAGAAAGTACCCAGCGGCGGAAACGCTTATCATCACTCGTCTTTAACAGATAATGTCCAAGCAGCAGCTCATTCATTGTAGACGGGCTCTCAACAAAGTATGTAGATACATCTGTGTCAAAAATCGACTGGGCGGCATTGCATGCCTTAAAATGTCCGGCATGTCCAAGCTCATGCGCTATGGTAAACACATCGGACATTCTTCCGTTCCAGCTAAGAAGTATGAACGAATTCTTTCCGTAAGGACTGGCACAGAAACCACCTGTCGATTTTCCCTGATTCTGTGCAAAATCAAACCAGCGCTCTGTGTAGGCTCTCTCCACCATATTCACATAGTCCTCTCCAAGGATGGAAAGTCCCTTTGTGACATAATCCCTGGACTCCTCAATTGTGAGCTTAGGTGAATACTCCGTGTCAACAGGAAGCTTCAAATCTGCGTATGTAACCTTGTCAAGCTTATGAACCCTTCCGAGAAGCTTCGCATATTTTCTCATGTGCGGTGCAAGCTTATCCATAATGAGGTCAATCTGTCTGTTATAAAGTGTCCTATCAACATGCTGTCCAAAAAGCAGGCTGTCAAACACATTGTCAAAGCCTCTTAAATCGGACATTGTCTTCTCATACTGCACAGCCGTGTTGTAAGCTGCCGCGGTCACATTCTCATAATCATGAAGCTTAGCTGAAAATGCGGCAAATGCAGCTCTTCTGACATCCGTTCTCTCATCATACTCATAATCATCCTCAAAGAGTGAGTATCCCAGAGGATACTTCTTCCCATCAACCTCAAAGTCCGGGAATTTCATATCCGCAAGCTTGGCTGTATTATATATCTCATAAGGTGCTCCCGTTGTCTGTGACAGAGCCTTTAGCACCTTCTCCGTCTCAGGGCTTAAGAGGTGCGGCTTTCCCCTTAGCACTTCTTTTAAGTAATTGGCATTCTCCTTTGAAGCCTGTGCTGCCTCGTTGATCAGTTCATCGCTCTTAGCTGACAATTCACTGTCTATAAAGCTTAATGAACTCATGCACTCTGAAATCCTGCGGTTCATCCTGCCTGCAAGCTCCATATTGTGTGTATCATAATAATCCACCGACGTTGCAAGCTCACAATAATTTCCAACCAATGTCACTATTCCATATATTTCGCGCAGTTTATCAAGACATTCATTTATCCTGTCTGCACTGTCAAGCCTGCCTTTATAATCTTTCTCAAGCTGTGCTGTAAGGCTCTCCAGCCTCGCTGCATCAGCCATAAGAGCATCCTCATCCTTATATATGAGTGACAAATCCCATGTAAGTTCCTTCTTTACATCTTTTCTGAAAAGTAATTCCTCTGCCATTTCTATCCTCTTTTCTGCCACTTTAAAGCAGCATTGTTATTATGGTGCTCATTTTTTATCTCATACATACGCATATCCGCAAGCTCCAGCATATCCCGAACCTGCTTACAGCCTTCTTCGCCGTAATGCGCGCAGCCCATACTTATCTCCAGTCCCCCGTTCTCTAACTCCACACATTCTATATCCTTAAGCATTCTCTCAAGCCTTCCGCGATAGTGCTCTGCCTGCTCCCTGTCAAATCCGCGTGATATTATCACGAATTCGTCTCCTCCATACCTTGCGATAAAGCTTCTGGTATTTCCATACACTTTTTTAAGTGCAGCCGCCACAAGACACAGCACCTTATCACCTGTCTGATGTCCAAAATTATCATTAATCTCCTTGAAATAATCGATGTCCATTATACTGTAGCATAACGGCTCCTTAATATGTTCCTTGGAAAGCACATCTATATACTGGTCAAGCCTTCGCCTGTTATTAAGCCCTGTCATGCCGTCACGGCTGACATTCTGCTGCTGAATATTAATATACACCATCACAAGTGCCACACTCGTCATAGGCCATAAAAGATCAGTGCCATACAAAAGCATCTGAACAATACCACCAATCAGAGGGAACACACCAAAAAACACCAGATATCCATACTGTCTTTTCTCTTCTCGTTCCTGCGTCCTAAGCATCCCAACAAATGCCAGAATACATGCCGCAGAAATATACCCTGCGGCAACAACTGTACTTATAATATGAAGAGGTCCGCGCTGATATAAATTTTCATCATCTATATAAAATATCATCGGTCTTACCATTCCGGCCGCCAATATGACAAGACTTACAACAAGCGGAACTGCCTTCACAAACATGGATATTCCCATCTGTCCATTTCCGTTCGTCACTTTATCATACACATACAGAAACCATAGAAATGCCATATACAGCATAAATACATAATATGCCGTGTTTCCGACCCACAGTATGCCCTTGGCTAAGCTCCCCTCCCGTCCGTTCAGGCACCAGCACACTACATTAAATATCATTATACACACCATGAGCTTCATTATGCTTTCAAGGCAGCGGCGTCTCCATGAAAATGACATATCGCGCTTAAGATTATCCATAACCGCAAGCAGTGCTGCTATAGGGAATATGCTAACCTGAATATATACTATATTGCTCACTACCGGCGTTCCTCCGTTCCTTATGTATCTGTTTCTGCTTATACATGCTCCTATCGGCAAGTTCAACTATAGATGCTTCACTGTCTGCACACTCGCTCCACAATGCCGCTCCAACGCTCAGTGAAAGCTTATAATTCCTTTCCTTTTCCATATTAAAGCTGTCCACTCTCTTCTGAATTGATGCAATGCACTGCTCTAACTCAGCCCTGTTCTTCCATTCGCCGCATATAACAAATTCATCCCCTCCGTATCTTGCCACAAAGCAGCCGTCCCCCGAAAATTCAGTACGAAGAATATCAGCGACATGCCATAATGCCTCGTCTCCTATTTTATGTCCTATTGTATCATTTATCTTCTTAAAATCATCCACATCTATGAGGAGCATTCCCCATTCTGTCCGCTGCTTCAGCCTTCTCTCAAGGTAAGCATCCAGCTCACGTCTATTATTTATCCCGGTAAGTCCGTCCGTTATGACCTTCTTGTTCTGCATTGTCAAATACACATACAGAACCGCCAGCGAAAGGCATGGTGAAGAAGTTCTCAAGTTCTGGTTAATGCTCTGGAGAACCACTCCCAAAACAGGCAGTGCACTAAACAGCATAAGATATATACACAATCTTCTAAGCTCTTTATCTCTTTCGTGCACAATCCCATACACCGCTACCGCCGCACTGCATGCAAACATGGCAATACCATAATAACTGATTCCGCGATAGCATACCCTTAGCCCCCTTCCGGCATTCTGAAGTCCATAGGCACCCAGATAACTATGCGGTATAAGCAACACCACAAAGCATACTATTGCCATCAGCGATAATGACGCATACACCGCAGCCCACACTCTTCTGTCCGCACCATCCATTGATATTTTAAGGCATACATATATAAACCAGGTACCTGTAAGCAGCACCGTGAGAAGCATTCTTACAACATTTATAATCCACACGCTCCCGGCAATGCCGGTAAACATGGCATCATTCGCGGCAACCCCTACGATATCTACAAGCATAAGGAAAAAATCAAACACAATGATCAGGTCGAATACTCTTGCACTGATTGTCTTTCCAAACTTAAATCTGTTGCTGACAAAAACAACCATGACAAGAACCATCGGAAATATATTTATGCTCATATTCTCAATCCATGACATAATGATTCTCCAATCTGATATCACAATTCACGTACACATAAAAATACATACATAGATTATTATATTGCATTGCGCCAAAATATACAATTAAAATATTATGCATGAGCCTGCTAAATATGTCCTGTGGATTTTTTTGTTAGATTAGTCTAACTTTAATTGCATTTTTGACATCAATACGTTATAATATTAAAGCAATTTAAGGTTACAGGTTGTGGTAATACATAAGACCACAGCATAATTTTATTATCAAGGAGAAAATATATGACAATCAGAATAGGTATCTTAGGTTATGGAAACCTTGGACGCGGCATTGAATGTGCCATAAGACAGAATGATGATATGGAGCTTGTAGGAATCTTCACAAGAAGAAACCCTGAGACTGTTACACCTGCAACAAATGTACCTGTCTATCCGGCAGACATGCTCCCTGAAATGAAGGATAAGCTTGACGTCCTAATGCTCTGCGGCGGCTCTGCAACAGACCTTCCTAAACAGACACCTGAGTACGCGAAATATTTCAATGTTGTTGACAGCTTCGACACACACGCACGTATTCCTGAGCATTTCGCAGATGTTGATGCCGCTGCCACCGAAAGCGGTCATATCGCTATGATATCCGTAGGCTGGGACCCGGGTATGTTCTCACTCAACCGTCTCTATGCCAACGCAATCCTCCGTGATGGAAATGACTACACCTTCTGGGGCAAGGGCGTAAGCCAGGGACACTCGGATGCAATAAGAAGAATACCGGGTGTCAAGGATGCTAAGCAGTATACAATCCCTGTTGAGTCCGCTCTTGAAGCTGTACGCGCCTGCAGGAATCCTGAACTCACCACAAGGGAAAAGCACACAAGAGAGTGCTTCGTTGTAGCTGAGGAGGGCGCAGACAAGGCAGCAATAGAGACAGCAATCAAGACAATGCCTAACTACTTCGCAGACTATGACACCACAGTCCACTTTATATCTGAGGAGGAATTAAAGCGCGATCACGCAGGCATTCCTCATGGCGGCTTCGTTCTCCGCACCGGAAAGACCGGCTTAAATGGTGAGCACAACCATGTGATTGAGTACAGCTTAAAGCTCGACTCCAACCCTGAGTTCACATCCTGTGTGCTTGTCGCTTACGCAAGGGCAGCTTACCGCATGAACAAGCGCGGAATAAGCGGCTGCAAGACTGTGTTCGATGTAGCGCCTGCGGACCTTTCACCACTCTCACCGGAGGAAATGAGGGCACATCTGCTGTAGGACTGTGAAAGCGGTTCCTTTATGGGATGTTCATAAGTTCTGCGGAAGAGATAACGGTATTTACTATTTTGCCGCAAAATATTTTTTCTGAAGCGCACGTAAGTTCCGTGAAAGCGATGACATATTCACTGTAAAACCTGAAAACTATGGTGTCAAAGCAGGTTGATTCATACGAAAATGTATATTTTCAAGCCTGTCTTGACACCTGTTTTTTATTCCTGTAAAAATCTGAACCACTCTAGGTCGAAATTGCAGCCCGGAAGGTACAGGAGGGTCACCGTTATCTCCCCTCCGACAGGCGCAATATTAAACTCACGTTCTACGGGAGCGGCACTCTCTTCAAATTCAATCAGTTCCGTCCGCTCCGTTCCGGCACAGTCTATTTTTAACCGGATTGAATCCTTGGCATTTGCAGTCCTTCCACAGATTTTTATTTTATCTGCGGACTGTGCACCCATATTGAGGCGCCTGTAGATGATTGACACATTGTTTCCTATGCCTGCTACAGCCGTGCCGTCCACCTTGTAGCTGTCACCGAAAATCTCATCATAATCTGCGGCATTTATACGGTCAAAGCCGTGAAGCACAGGCACAAATGAGAAGCTGTTGAGCTGGAAATTATCCTCGCTCTCAATGCTGATACGGTGTATGCCCTTTATTCTTTCCGAGAGCCTGTACTCTGCTTTCTTAAACTCAAGCCAGCCGGCACTCTCATCAAACTCCGCGTCCAGAATATTCTTGCTGTCATCGTCAAGATATATTCTTAATTTCACCGCTCCCGGATAATACTTAAAGAGATACATCTGTAGCTGCTCTGAGCCGTTCACACCGAAATCCATTGCGCCAAAGCTGATTTTTGTCTTTTCCTTCCCCAGAAATCTTACTCCGTGCCCAACCCCCTCGCTCAGTCCATGCGGTCTTTCAAGGCAGAGTCCCGCACTCACAGGCTCATAAGGGTCAAGGTATGCCGGCCCGATTCCAGCCGCCGTAAATTCAAGGCTTGACCTTACACCAGCCGCCGTCCTTCCATTGTAAGCATCGCACCTTAAATAAAAGCTTCCGTCACCGGCAGCGTTCACAGTTACATAGCCCTCGCTAAGCATATCCACGGCTTCCATTTTAACCTGTGCTTCCGCAGCCTCCATTTTATCCGGTGCTTTCCCGGTTCCAGTTTTAATCATAGCTTCATCAGCCTCACCCTGTTGAATGACCGTCGCCGATTTGATTGCTATACCCGTAGTATCTGTTATGCTCCATTTCAAATCCCTGTATGTGGCATTCTCAGGATAAAGCTTCCAGTGTACCTTGACTGAGCTCTTGTCCGCACTCAATGTGAATGTCTCTGCTGTAAGCTCGACCTTTCTTATCGGTATTTCATTTTCTGAATATACCGAATCCATCAGCCCTTCGGCATTGCGGGTATGATTTCGCTTCTCAGCGTCTTCGGAAAGCTGAAAACTGTTTTCTGACATATCCTCTGCCATATTATTTTTGTCGGTGCATATACAGCTCTGTACTAAATATTCGTCACGCATATTTTTATCATCTGTAACGCATAAATCAATTGAAGCAGCCCAAAGCCCTTCTGCCTCCGCTGTCACAGTTATCTTTCCGGTCACACCTTCAACAGGCGCGATGACCGCCAGCAGCTTTCCGCCAAAAAGTCTCCTCGAAGAAGTCTTGACCTGGTCAAAATCCGTGCTGTCGCCGTTGTCAAGCCCGACAAGCCTCCCTGCTCCCGTCACCTTTATCTCAACGCGGTTGTTGGCATTATCTACTGTATAACCGTCCTTATCAAGCGCACCTATCTCCACAAAAATCAGCTCACCATATCGATTTTCCATCTGCCGCCTGTCCGCCTCAATTACAAGTCTGTCCGCATCGGAAAATGAGTGTCTCATCTGCCTTGCAAGCTCATTTCCGGCTTCATCATACGCGACAGCCTCAACATATCCCTTTTCATAAGGCACCTTCCAGTGCGGCACAAGCTCCGTGCCATGCGCATGGTCAATTACTTTTCTTCCCATACTCATTCCATTTACAAACAGTTCCACTATAGGAGCATTGGAGCACACGCACACGTCGACCAGCTGTCCCGGATTGAAGTCCCAGTGAGGGAAAACATGAACCATCGGATTTTCCTTAAATGATGTCCATTCCGCCTGATAAATATAGTAGGAATCCTTCTCAAACCCTGCCGTGTCCATCTGCCCGAAGTAGCTGTTGCGCGTGTGGTACGGTGTCGGCTCGCCAAAGTAATCCACTCCCGCCCAGATAAACTGTCCAAGACTGAACCCGGCGTCCCTGTCCGCTATTATATTGTCCGTATAGCTGTGCGCACCCCATCCCGCACTGCAGTTGCCAAGCGCCGAACACTGCTCATCTGTATCGCATAAGGTACTTGTCTCTATAGGAAAATGATATACTCCCCTGCTCGCAAGCATTGATGACGTTTCACTTCCGTATATCACCCAGTCCGGATGCTTTGCATGGTGCTCCTTGTAGAGATATTCACCATAGTTGTAGCCCACAGCATCGACCAGACCGGCACATTTCTGCGTGTTTTCCCATCTCATGTAGTTAGAGGCAAAGGTAGTGAAAGCGTGTTTTTTCGGGTCATGCTTTTTAACCTCCCCCAACAGCATGACAAGCTCCGCCAGCCCTTCGTCCCCCGCATGCATATCATATATCTCGTTTCCGACGCTCCACATGATAATACTTGGGTGGTTCCTGTCGCGCCTTATCCAGCTCTCCACATCCTTCTTCGCACTCTCCGCAAAAAATCTTCCGTAGTCATACTTTGTCTTAGTGTGCCCCCACATGTCAAATGCCTCTGAATCGACAAGAAAACCCATCTCATCAGCCAGCTCCATAAACTCAACAGAAGGCATATTGTGTGCTGTCCTTATGGCATTTACGCCCATCCGTTTCAGACCCTCAAGCTTTCTTCTCACCGCCGACTTGTTGACAGCCGCCCCCAGACAGCCAAAGCCGTGGTGCTCGCAGGAGCCCTTTATCTTCACATGTCTTCCATTTAGTAAGAAACCCTTATCGGAATCTATCTCTATTGTCCTGAAGCCAAACACCGACTGTTCATAGTCAAAAACCCCTCCCTCCTTAATAAGCTCTACCCTGAGCTCATAGAGATTTCCGCAATAGATGTCCCATAGCTTTGGGGCTGTAATTTCAAAGGTGTGGCGGTATATATTGCTTTTTTCACCAATTATCTGGTTAAATATAATACATAAAGAATCCTCCTCATTGCTCCGCATATCATGCTTTCCGTTTTTCTGCGTGATGATATATCTTATAGAATCAAACGGCTTTTCATCATCTGCACCCTGCGCTGCCTCCACCTCGACTTCCACGTCCCAAATATCTGAAGCCGCTCGCTTCACCGGCGTTATGTACAGTCCGAATGGCTCTATATGCGTGCTTTCGCGCTCTATCAGATAGACACTCCTGTATATACCTGCACCCGAATACCACCTGCTGTTCGGCGACCGGTGCACAACCCTGACCAGAAGCTCATTCTCGCCCGCCTCAAGGTATGGTGTTATATCCACCTCAAAGGATGAATAGCCGTACTTCCAGGTTCCTGCCGACCTGCCGTTTACAAACACCTCCGAATCCATATAAATCCCTTCAAAAAAGAGCACCCTCTCAAGCCCATCCGGCACATACATGAGCTTCCTCCTATACCAGCCGACAGAGTCCCTGTACAGATTCCTCACATCATAAATCAGGTAATCGTGCGGGAGCCTTACCGGCATATACTCCCCATCCGGACATTGTAGATTTTCTTCGCTGTATTCCTTTTCAAGGAACTGCCAGCCATTGTTGAGGCATGTTTTCCGCTTCATATTTCCTCCTCCATTTTATATATGGTTATATTAAATGATTCCGGTGTCAGAACATATTCTATAAACATAATCACCTAAAATATAACCTTTTATTTTATATCCCTTGTAATTGCTGTTTTTTTGATATAACATGTTAAACAAAGACACCCCATTTCCGATTGCGTATTAAAATATATTGCCGCCACCCTGTAATTTCATAATATACACAATCACGTTTTTTTCAATCTAAGGATTTTGCTGTTATATAAGGATTTGAACATGATGAAGAATATAGATATTACTGATAAAATGCTTTTCCTGATAAATACAATTAAACTCCCTGATTACCCATTTTACCTCGTACACATCGGCTCGCTGGTAAACCAGCATCCCTGCGTCAGGCCGGATGGACTCCCTGACTACCAGCTTCTCTACTGCATAGCCGGTGAAGGGCTGTTCACAGTTGATGGGCACGAATATCACATTACCGCAGGTATGGGTGTCCTGCTAAAGCCTGATGCCGCACACGAATACCATGCCATCAGGGAGCCATGGTCGACCTACTGGGTGCGTTTTTCCGGTGCCGGATGTGATATGCTCCCACAGCTTGCCGGCTTCACAACGCACAAGCTGTTCTATATCCGCTTATTCGACCGCCTGATGTATCTTTTCAACACCCTTTACGCATCTGCCGGACAGAGCGGACTGCTCAACAACAACGAAGTAGCTCTGCAGCTATACCACTTTCTGCTTGGGTATCCTGAATGTATCTGCGATAACAGGGAAAATGTGAAACTGCATGACACAAAGACTGTCCGGCTGTCCGAGGTCATCGCATATATAGAGGAGCATTATCCGGACGACATCCCGCTAACCACACTCTCTGATATTGCGCATATGTCACCGCAGCATCTGTGCCGCCTGTTCAAAAAAACCTACCAGCTGCGGCCTGTCGAATACATCAACAGCTACCGCATAAGTAAAGCAAAAAATCTCCTTCTATCGTCAAAAGAAATGACCCTGAAGGAGATTGCAGCGAGCACAGGCTTTAATGACCTGAGCTACTTTTGTTCACTTTTCAAGAAATCGGAGGGAATTACACCAACCGAATTTCGTGTATTGCAAAAATAATGATATATCAGATTTTATAGATAGAAAGCAGCCTTCACACCGGTCAGGCTTCAGGCTCCGTTGCAATGTGACTAAATACATGCAGCCTGCCGGCATCACCTGCTTTTACAAAATGTCTTTAAAATACTTTATTGTATTGGTAATTCCCTCTGATAGATGAACCTCCGGCTTCCAGCCGTCTGCTATCCTTGCTGCCAGCGAAATATCCGGACGACGTCTTACAGGGTCATCACTTGGAAGTTCAACATACTCTATCCTTGAGTCCGTATCTATCATGGACACAACCATATCCGCAAGCTCTTTTATAGTGAATTCCTCAGGATTTCCAAGATTAACCGGACCATGTACCTCATCACCGGTCGCCATTACCCTCACAATTCCCTCAACCAGATCATCCACATAGCAGAAAGAACGCGTCTGGCTTCCGTCACCATATATTGTTATATTCTCTCCGTTCAGAGCCTGCACAATAAAATTGGATACAACACGACCGTCATCCATCGACATATTCGGTCCATAGGTATTGAAAATTCTTATAACCTTTATACGTGCACCATATTCCCTCATATAGTCAAAGCATAAGGTCTCTGCGCATCTCTTGCCCTCATCATAGCATGATCTTATTCCTATAGGATTCACGTTGCCAAAATATCTCTCCGTCTGGGGATGCTCAAGAGGGTTTCCATACACCTCGCTTGTTGAAAACTGCATAAGCTTAGCATTATTTTTAACTGCAAGCTCAAGCAGATTAATTATTCCTAACACATTGGTTTTTATCGTATATACCGGTGACTTCTGATAGTGCTTAGGACTTGCCGGACATGCAAGATTATAAATCTCGTCTATGCCATCTATGTCAAGCGGCTCCGTTATATCATGCTCAATGAACTCGAACCTGTCACACCCTGACAGCTTCTCTATATTAGCCCTGCTCCCCGTGTAAAGATTATCACAGCATATAACATATGCATCTCCATCATCAATTAAGCGCCTGCAAAGATTCGAACCAATGAATCCGGCTCCACCTGCTACAAGAATTCTTTTCATGTTCTACCTCGACCATAAATTTTCTATAATATATAACCAAATGCTGATATGCTTCTGCACTTTATAGAGTATACCATAAAAAACGCAGTTAGCCAAGAATAAAACACACTATGCTTTATCGAAACATCCTGCAGCAGTGGCAGCCCCGGCACCTTTAATGTGTGCGGCAGGCTCTCATGAAATTATTGAACATTGACTTTTCAGGAGGAGCTTGTTATCATCTTAACAATTGGATGTATATGGAGGATTGCCATTATGAAAAAATTCACTTCAGACTATATTAACAACCATAAGTACAATATTGCAATTGCAGGTACCGGATATGTCGGTCTATCACTTGCTGTGCTGCTCGCGCAGCACAACCACGTCACAGCTGTGGACATTGTTCCTGAGAAGGTAGAGCTGATTAACAACCACCGGTCTCCTATACATGATGATTATATTGAAAAATATTTATCGGAAAAAGAACTGGATCTTACTGCTTCCACTGATGCCATCTCAGCATATAAGAATGCCGACTTCATCATAATAGCGGCCTCCACGGACTATGACAGCAGCAGGAATTTCTTTGACTGCTCAGCCGTAGAATCAATTCTTGAGCTTGTGCTTAAAACCAATCCCGATGCTGCTATTGTTATAAAATCGACAATACCTGTAGGCTATACCGAAGGTGTCCGAAAAAAATACCACACAAATAATATCATATTCAGTCCTGAATTTTTAAGGGAATCAAAAGCACTGTATGACAACCTGTATCCATCACGGATAATAGTTTCATGTGACAGCACATGTGAAGATAAAGCCCATCTTTTTGCAGCATTGCTAAAACAGGGTGCACTCAAGGACAACATCGATACACTCTTTATGGGCTTTACAGAAGCTGAGGCTGTGAAGCTTTTTGCCAATACCTATCTGGCACTCCGTGTCTCCTACTTTAATGAGCTTGATACCTATGCCGAAGCCAAGGGGCTTAACTCTGCCGACATAATAAATGGTATATGTCTCGATCCGCGTATAGGAACACATTATAACAATCCATCATTCGGATATGGTGGATACTGTCTCCCGAAGGACACAAAACAGCTTCTAGCCAACTTTCAGGATATACCGCAAAATATGATTACAGCAATTGTCGAATCCAACCACACAAGAAAGACTTTTATTGCAGACCGCGTCATGGAACTCGCAGAGACTGATGCAGCAGACGGCTTATCCGGAAAAGAAATTATAATAGGAGTATACCGTCTGACCATGAAAAGCAATTCCGACAACTTTAGACAGTCTGCCATTCAGGGAGTAATGAAACAAATAAAAGCCAAAGGAGCCTCTATTATAATATATGAGCCGACGCTTCCGGATGGTTCGATTTTCTCAGACTGCAAAGTTATAAATAACCTGAATGAATTTAAAACCATTTCTAATGCCATAATAGCTAACAGATATTCTCCGTGCCTTGATGATGTCAGCGGCAAGGTATATACCCGCGATATTTTTGGCCGTGACTAGAGAACCAGCATAAAAAATTATCCGTCATTCCTGCAGTATATATTATACAGTTACAGGAAGTAATATATAACAACAGGCTTGTCTGCGATGGACTGAATTGAAAGAACAATCCATTGCAGGCAGGCCTGTTTATATTTTTTGTATTTCTCTTATTTACAAATCCGAAAATATATACAAGTTTATTTGTTTAACAGTTTTTTCAAGAGAAGCTTCAGCTCCTCCTCCGGAAGAAATGGATATACGTCATCAAGATTTACGTCATATTTATCATTCACGCAGCCCTCAATCAGCTTGTGAAAGCCCTCGTCCGACACATACGGCAGATATTCCGATATATCTTTTCCCATTTCAACAGCCCTGAAAAACAGCTCGTCTACATCATCAATAAGTGTGAGTATATCATGTACCGTAACCCCCTCAAACTCTCCGTCCGGACTCTCCGCAATTTTTTCATATATCTCCATAAGCTCCTCATCTTCAAAATACGGAAGCATCTTTTTTAAATTAATCTTCATAATCAAATCCTCCTCTTCTAACCAACTGCTGTTCCGCAACAGTCAGCTTGACAAACAAATCGTGGTCAATCTTACAATGCCTGTTCTTCATGCTCTGCAGAACCCTAATTCTCTCATCGGGCGACAACTGATAAAACACCCGGTCGACAGCTATTGGAAACTGTCCTGTCGTCATAAGCTTGAGTACATATTCCCTGCTCCTGTCGGCAAATATATTATCTGGGTCAATATCCCCATTGTCGTTGCCATTTATGCACAGCAGTTCATCAACACCTATCTGAAGAAGCCCCGACAGCTCCACCAGACTGTCGAGTGACGGCGCTCTTGTTCCCATCTCCCAGCTTGACACTGCCTGCCTCGACACATAGAGTCTCTGTGCGAGCATATCCTGCGTCATGCCCATGGCACACCGGCATAAAAGGATTTTCTTTCCGATTTTTACTAAATCAAGCATTCCTGTTCCTCCTTTCAACAGTGATTATACAATATATGTGCCTGACGGTCACGCAACTGAATGTGGCGAAGGATAATTATTTATTTCTTTACCAACAGCATACAAATCAATTCACATTGAATTGACAACAAAAAAGACCAAAACCACTTTTATTGTGATTTCAGTCCTATAAATTATTTTTATTCAGCTTTGAAAAGAGCTTCTACATGAGCACCGCTGTGTATGGCATATGCTTTAAATCATCTTGTGAGGTCTTATGATAAAACAGCTCTTTTACTTTTTCCTCAGTATCCACAAAACCTATTCTATCACCTTCAACAGGAATTATAAGAAAACCATTTGAGGCTTTCAAAGCTGAGGAAACATGGAATCTCGTAAAAAATTTTTTGATAGAATTTGAAATCTACTTATCATTTTGAGTCGCTTGTGTTATACTTTTATTCATAGTATGAGCCTCCGGAAGTATAATTGTTTCCGAACAACTCAATTATACCAAAACCTGATGGTTTCATGCTATTTTTTGCCAGTTATTATTGAATTTTCAAGGTGCATAGACACTTATTCAAGTGCGAAGTTTGAGTGATTTATATTTATTTTCCCATAATCCTTAGACTTAAGATAATAAAATACATTAACAACAGATTTTGTCATTTTTTTATCAGCTACTCTCTTATTTCTGAATTCATCATATTTTTTATTCCCTCCGTCGATAATGCTCTTTCATCTCTTCCCAACAATTTTGAACAATACCACTTTCTATCCGTTTCAAAATACCCAAGCTTTATGAGTTCTTTATAATCATATACAATTCCATCAGCTTCATATGAAACAGGCTCATAAAAATGTCCATCAAAAAGTGTTAGCAACTCCCAAATAAATCTTAAAACCTTATCATGGTTATGATTTTCATTTAAAATCAGCAGGCAATTTGTATCTTTTATCTTAATATTAACCATAACACCAGCATATTCAGTAATTATCTCTTTGTTAACATTTAGATATCCTGAGAAGCCCATAAATAGGGGATTTGTGTATGGCAGTGTTGCATATGTGTTGTATGCGGTTGGCTACCCACACATTCCCAGAACTACTCATCACTTTAACAAAGAAAGGACTACTACTATGAAAATACATTTTGCTTATTATAACCAATACAAGAACGGAATTGATATTGCTTTTGCTGATAATACACTTCTATTCTTATCCTGTGCTGAAGCTGAAAAGAATCTCCATACTACGTCTATTTTATAAATGTTTTCCTATATGTTTAATAATCGTTTTCCCATCATGTATTCCTGATTTTCCAGGGAAAAAATAAATCCTGTCCTGTTTTGTTTTATCAATATTATATTTTTCAAATTTTGTATGTAATTCACACTTGATAATTTCTTTTTGTTGACTAATTGTATTATAACATGACAATTTTAAATTTTCTACGCTTTGTCTCCCCGCCTGCGGTGAACATTCTATCCCCGTATAAGAAGAGAATTCTCGCGCAATACTCTCATTATTCATATTCTGAGTCAATAATGTCTTAAAGTTATCATGATAATTATTGATTGCAGTTAAATGCATAACTATTTCTGCTCTCAAATCATCAAAGTTCCTCTGTAGTGTATTAATAGTCGTTGCTATATCATCTACAAAAAATAAATTAGGAAAACATTCCACCATATCCGTACAGAATTCTGCTTTCTTTTCCATAGCAAGATATCTTCTAAGACCATTATAATATTCATCCAATGACGCTATATAGAAAGCATTTTCTTTATTGAAACATAATACAAATTTTTTATTATTTTTTATCTTTCCAATATTATTAATATAATCTTTATATTCTCTTTCAGCTATTTTATCTGCTCTTTCAATTTTTATCAATATTTCTCTCTTTATATCGTGCATGTCAATTTGTTCTTTTGAACTCAACCAGTTCCATAATTCTTCATTATAATACAATTCTGTTGATATTTTATTTGATATATCATTATTCTCGATATAGCATAACAATTCTAAGAAAAGGTCTAAGCTCTCATAGCTCTCTTCCTCAAACTGTTTGCTAATACAATTAGCCCATAATGTTTCCTTTTCTATCATTTTCTCCTAAGTTCCCTCAATGTCCTTAAATCTTCTTCCTCTTGATCCATAAATCCTTCAGGCCAGACTTCTAAATCCATTCTCTCATTTAATGTAATATGATCAACCACATGACGTGCATTTCCATCATTATCCTTTATTGAAAAATAATTAATACTAATTTCTTCAGGATTCATATGGTTTTGCAATGCAGCTATTCTGATACCATTAATAACATGTTCACTATGTGTTTCTATAAAAATCTGCACCCCTGCCATAGCCATCATAGCCAAAAAATATCCAATATGAGACTGTCCTTTTGGATGTAAATGTGCTTCAGGATTTTCTACCAAAAAAACAGTATCCTCTTTTGCTATTAATCCCGTCAAAATAATTGGTAAAACATATGAAATTCCAAATCCAAAATTGTATGGAGATAAAAATCCAGTATCCAAAACTGTTTGTTGTAACATCATTTTACTAACTCTCAAATCTGTTACATCATCTGTGGTAATTTCAATTCCAGGTATAATATAATCCATCCAATATTCAACTTGTTTTCCAACTGTATTTACCTTCTTATCTTCAGATAATTTAAAACATTTATTTTCAACAACTTTGTTATTGTTAACTAATTTTAATAAATGCATTGTGTTTTCTCCATATACACCACAATTATTTATTGCTTTAGAATCGATGAGTTGATAATTTCTTGGTCCAATTCTCTCTGCATTTAAATAATAAAATTCATCAGCAAACAACCCCCTATTTCCAAATATTTTTTCAATATCATAATTATTTTTCACTTTCATTTCCATTGGACTGTCCAATATTGGGTATAATTGAAATTCATACCCATCTATTCCAAAAGTAATTTCATCTTTGTTAGCAGATTGAATATGCTGAGAATCACCTAATTGTAGTCCATATATATCATTAAGCCTTATAATATATTCATCAATATTTGTATTTTTGTATATTTTTGACTGTTCATATATCTGTCTTAATAGTATGCAGCTTTGAATTGCAGATGATTTACCAACCGAATTACTGCCAAGGCATATATTTATTTCCCCTAATTTAATAGTTGTTTTATTTGAAAAGCATTTAAAATTTTCTATACTCAATTTTTTATGCATTGTTTTATTCTCCTATAATTTTTGAAACAGTATCATAAACTATTTTAACATTTCTGGCGTCATTTGTTGCCATTGATAAAGCATTTCTAAATTTAATATTATTCATAATAGCATCATTTAATTTTGTATTAATTAATACTATATCTTTTTGCCTTATTTTTTCTCTTGAAAACTTACTCAAAATTCTTGAAATTCCCAAAAACAACGCTTTATTAATGTAATTTGCTTTTCTAAAAGCATTATCTCCAAATAGATAAAAAGCATTATCCATAGCAATAAAGAAAACATTCCTAATTTCTTTAATTAACTCCATGTTAGAATTATTCAATAGTTCTACTGTTTCATCAAGAAGAGAATCCATACCTCCTTTATATTCAATTGTGTTTGAATTACCACTATCAATCAAATAAAATGCTATAAATCTTAAAATCAATTCCTCATCAGCCATACGTGTCGGCCTAATACTACCTCTTGTTGCTTGAATAAAATTATCTGATTTTGACAACCCATGTAATAATTCCCTTGTTTTAGGATTTGCTAAACAATTACGAATCTCTTGATTTGTAAGTGCCTTTCCCCCAGTGTTAATTCTTTTAAATATATCATATTTTACTTTTCCAGGAGTCTGCGGATCAATAACATTAACATATATCTGAGTCTGTTGAATTCTTCGTCTGTACATACTGTCTAAATTATCAGATTCTGCATTTTCTTTTTGATACCATCTATCATTACATTCTTTTAAATATTCCAAATTTTTTAATTTAAATTTGTTATTCATAAATAAGTTAATCACTGTTAATCGTTGTACACCATCTACAACTTGAAACAGCCCTTGCTCATCCTGTGAAAAATAAAATACAGGAATAGGAATCCTAAGAAGCAACGACTCAATCAATCTCGATTTTCTAGTAATATCAGTCCATACAAATCCTCTTTGAAAATCGGGCGACAAATCAATGTCTCCATCATTTATCATTTGATTAACTTGTTCTATAGAAAAAGTTTTTGTATCAACTCTAATTAATTTAGGATCATATGGATTTATTGCATTATTATTCTCCTCCCCTTCTTCCGAATCATCAAACCCATCTTCCGCATTAATCAGACTAGCCATTTTATACTCAAACAAGCAATCCAAAAATTTTTGTTTTATTACCTCATTTGATTCAGAAATATTTTCACTTTTTCTTATATTGAGTATATTTTTCATTTCATTATCTGTAACAATTTCTAATTCAACTTGCGAATTATAACATGACCAAATCCAATTATCATTTTCTTTCCTTTTTGTCAATTCAGCTTCAATAGTGATATTATTTTTTAATATATTTATTCTCATATCATCAATCTCTTTCCAAATTTCCTGCATAATTCTTCTCCTTTGAACTTACCAATATTTTATCCACTTCTTTATGCATATATAATTTCATAAGTTTACAATTAATTTTTTATCAATTTCACCATCCATAATTTCATTCCATACAACTCTTACTTTAAGACAAACTTAGTAACTTATTCACTTTTTAAGGAATACTTTGCTCATAATTTTATCAATATTTTTTTATATGAACTATATTACATATTCTTTATAATCTAGTCTATCTCTAATTATCATTTTTAATCATAAAATCCTTAATATTGCTTTAAAAAATATACTCTATATCATATCTCCTATCCATAATACATACCAGTTTCTCTCACTATACTATTCTCATACCACTCTTTAGGTGACCCATCAGTTTTATAAGCTGCATCCAGCATTTTGTATATCTGTGGATACTTAACATCAAATCTTAGTAATGTTTTAAGCTCTGTAGTCTGTATAGGAAGAATTTTCATTCCTGTAATATACTTAGTTCCTGCGTTATTATAATACTCCATAAACCTTCTAGCCCGGAAATCTGATATTACATTATTATTTAAAAATGTTGTAATAAACACACAATATGCTTCGTCTTCAGGATGTGCCAGACAATAATCTCCCAAATGTCTTGATACTGGCTCCATTTCCATTCTCCGCTGATTTTGACCATCTGCAAGAGTTGCTTCTATTAACAATGTATGCTTAGGATATTCATATGTCATTTCATACTTCCATACTATATCAGCTTCTCCGCCTCCAGCATGAGTCTTCGGTAATAAATCTGCTTCTAATGATAAATTCATATATTCAAGAACATCACCTTTTCGTTCGCTGATTATATACCATGCTATACCAAGTAAATATTCAAATATTGTAGGAATATCCGCATTGTCTGTAACTATGCTTCTTATTTCATCATCATTTCTGCTTTCAAAATCATCAAGTAATCTAATAATAGTGTTTTTATCAAACTTATCATCTATAAGCTTATTAAATCTTATATAACGCTCATCTTTTATAACCTTCTGAGCCATCTCTTTATTGGCTACGCTAGTGCCTAGAGCACGTCCTAATTTTTGATATAAAATATTTATATCTATATCAAAGAATGAACCTATATCTTTAAGCATTGAATTTTGGGGTAATAACTCTGTCTGTTCAAAAGCTATATTTAACAGATTTCCCGCTATAATCTCAATATAACATTGTGGAAGTACATCTAATTTTACTTTATTATCCTCAAACAAAACGACATCTGTTATTTTGAAATATCTTCTGTTCAAATCAAAGTAATCTGATAATGTTGCCCTAACCTTAAAAATATGCACCGCCTTAAAAAATTCTTCATTAAACTGTTCTTCTGTTGTTACATGTAATATTGGAACGGCATTAAGTACAGATAGCCCCTCTCTTGAGATTACACTTCGTGCACTACTGTTGAAGAAATATTTTCTCCAAGCTCCTCCAACCTTACTATTGGTTAATTTCTTTGTAGCTTCATAAAATTCTAATGCAAGATTATCTTTTGAAAATACAATCTTTTTCAATAAGGAATATAAGGTATAATACGGCTTGTCATATTTTGCACTTTTTCTATTGATTCCAATGTTACATATCAATTCTTCTGAGATAGGCTCTGTTTTCAACAAATTCAACGCCTGTTTATAATTATCTTTTTCCATCAAAACAGATAAGATAATATCATCAAAATTCCTCTCGCCAGTCTCACGATAGTTCTTAATACTCTTAACTATATTTTTTGTAGTATGCTTATCCACACATAATGGTAATAGATATGTAAACTCATCATTTGTGAGATAACCTAACTCATTTACAGCATACAGAAATACGACAAATGGCCTTACGATTTTTCCCTCTACAACATTTGCTGTTTTTAACATCTGTTTAAAATATAAAAAGCTATCCTTCGGAATTTCCAAAAAATTATCTGCTGAAAAATTAGCTGAATCGGCGATTCTTAACAATTCTAATCCCGCTTCTGTTATGTTACGCTCATCATCAAGAAGTCCTATATCTCTTAATCCTGATGTTTTTTCTCTTGCATCTTTATCTGGAAGAGCAGCATCTCCTTTTACAAAGTTATTTTCTTTCAAAAAATTGTAATATTCTGCTTGAAGCTTTTTATTATTTCCCCACTTCTTGTTTTTATTTTCTTCCAGCTCTCTGAATTGTCTCAGTAAATGCAATTGTTCTTCTATACTCAGATTAAAGTTGTCAGTACGATAGCTTGTTGTACCAATAGCCCAGCAATAACTTTTAAATCCAATCTTTTTTGCCATAGAATATCTCCTATAATCAATAGTTTACCACTAACACTTCCTTAGTTATTCCATCCTTTTTTGTATGATAATTTGAATTGGTATAATCATAATTCAATGGAATAGCTTTAAATTTCTTATTTTGATTAATCCATTCCGAAAGTATTGCATTCTTCTTACCTTTACTTTCCAATACATTAGATAAGGCAAACCTAATCCCTTTTTTATCAAGCTCTTCAAGATACCTCAGCAAATCTTTTTCATCATTTTCCGTCCATCCGGCTTGTTCATTATAAGTTGCACATGTTATCAAATAAGGGGGATCAGCATAGAAAAAACTTTTATCTGTATATCCTTCCATGCTTACATTCCTAAAGTCATCTGTTGTGAACCTATAATCTCCACTCTTAACTCTATCAATAAATGCTTCCAGCTTTCCCTGCATCTTAGAATTAAAGTCCCTTTTTCCAACAGGTAAATTAAATTCTCCTTTCCTGTTGAATCGTAATTGATTATTAAATGAATACACGATTAATAAATATAACATTAAATAATACTCATTATCTTTGCTTTCTTTTTTATTAAAATCATCTCTAAGTTTATTGTAACCGGCTTTATTATATTCACCTAATCCCTTTGAGCTTTCACAGTTATAAAAATCATATCCATTCTTACTTACTAACGATAATCCGTATTTATGTACACTTTTATATATCCAATCAAATATCTCTTCTTTCATTAATCGTCTAAATGTATCTAATAACCCCATAAGATATTCATTACTATCATTAAACAAAACTTTGTTACAATCTACATTTATTCCAACATTACAACCACCACAAAACAAATCTACAACCTGATCTGCATCTTTCGGAAACAGTGGAAGAATTTGCGAAAGCAATTTATACTTTCCACCTGTATAATTCAATGCGGATGGAATAACTTCTTTTCTTTCATTATTACATATGCACAAAAATAATCTTTCCTGATTTGCCTGTATATCTGACTTTCCAGTAGAAAATGCTTTGTAATCTTCTGAGAAAACTTTTACTTTTCCCTTTTTACTTAAAATTCTAACAATGTCATTATCACTTATTTTGGCATTAGATCTGTCATTTCCCTTATTTGCCATATTATTATATGAAAGCAAAATATACTTTGCATGAATTGAATCAATAAGCTTTTCAAATGCTACTGTTGCCTTTTGGGTACAATAATCGCTTTTTAAAGCTGTTCTGTCCATTTTCCTGGCAACGCCAAATACCTCTGGTTTTTCCCATCTAGCCACATTTTCTAATAAATGATACGCATCACAATACTGTCTTGAATTATATGGCGGATCAATATAGATTAAATCTGCTTCTATTTCTGGTGCCAATTCGTTTGTATCCATATTATAACAAACATTGTTCTCATTAACATCCGGTTCTGGTTGTGGGACATACAATTCCAGATGTTTTTCAAACTCCACTCCCTGCCTATAAGCATCATAATGCCCACATGTATTAGCAATCTTATCCATTGCATATAACAATGATGTTATTAGTAAAGATCTCTCCCTTGCGTTAATATCTCCTGAATTAAATTTATCCTCTATATCCTGCCTAATAAATCCTATTTTTCTGCAATCATCCAAAGAAAAATAAGTATTAGAAAAATTATCACTCATATAATTATCTTCAATAACTTTCAAATTATTATATTGTGTAATAATTTTTATAATTTTCTCTTCTGAATAATGTTCACTACTAAACCATGCAACATGACATATGTAATTACTATACATAATATCGTTCGTAATAATCTTCTTGTCAATAAAAGCAGAAGCAACAGCACCTGTTCCTGCAAAAATATCTGCTACTGTATTTATATTCTTACATTCATTTTCAACCACTCTTTTAATAAATGGAAGCAACTTATATTTATTACCCAAATATCTACGATTATTTATTTTAGTAGTTTTATATTCTTTTGGCGCATCTTTATACTCAGCAGAACTATCCGCTTTGTTTTTCTTTATATATTCACTAAGTTTTTGGTATGCATCTTCATTCCATATAACTCTACCATTATCATTTATCTCAACTTCAACTACACCATTATCCTTAAGATAATATAAATATGATCTAGAAATGTCTAATTTTCTTGCTAATTGTGTTGCTGAATAACTCATGATTTTATCTCCATTTTATGCAACATATTTTATCCCTTATTGGACACTTTTTATGTTAATTATATCATTATATCTTAATTTATCAATATATATCTTAATTTATGTCTTAAAAATGGATGCTACACTTACATTTATCTTACTGCAAATTAGCATCCATTTTATTAAACTATTTTTTTATAATTGCAACTATTCTTATTTACAGCTATCTCCACTCATACACCTCACAAAGTCTCTTCTGCTCTGCTCCTATCCTCAATATCTCCTGCAAGTCTCTTGCCATCGTCTCAACATTAGCATCCATCTGTTCAACAGTACCAGCACGATTACCTGCCGTAATCTCCCATTGAACACTCTCTTTAGAGTAATATTCCTTAGTCTCCACATCCATATATCCACACAACGAATATGAATATCCATTGCTTTTCTCTAGGAATACTGGTGCTACTTCCCCTTTAGAAGTTTTCCATCTCATAAGCCTTGGAAACCAGCACAAGCCTTCTTTTATCAGTTCTTTGAATGCCTCAAGCAGCTTGCCCAGCCCATTTAATATTCCGTGGAATGAGTTTCCTGCCTCTATTGTCTTATCTGCTTCGACCTGATTATCATATTCTTCTATTGTAGGTGCAAATAATCTGAATGAGGATACAAAACTCTTGACTCTATCAAGCAATTTTGTAGCATCTTCTGCTTTTTCAATAGCACTTGCCAGTTCTTCATTTACCGATTGAAGTTCGGTTCTTTTTTCATCGAGTTCCTTTGATATATGTTTTGATTCTCTACTATCCATTTCTGATAGTGACTCAGTAATCCGCCGCATACTTTCCAAATATGAAATATCAGTCTCCAGTTTTTCTTTTTTATCCGTATATTCTTTTTCAACGGCTTTATTTGCCTTAACTGCCCTATCTGATTCTTCCACCTGCTTTTGTAATTGTGTCAAATGCTTTGTTTCCTGAGCCACCTTATACTCTGCAACGGATAAATCGTGATTTCGACCTTTCGACTTTTCTTTTATCTGTTCTCCAAACCAGTCATCAACTTCTTTATTTGCCACCTCACGAAGCTCATCCTATAGCACTCGAGATAAAACTTCTTTAGTGAATATCTTTCTTTTTGACACCTGCTTGCTAAGTCCCTTTTTATATCCACCTGCCACAGGAACTCCCACAATGTGCATATGTGGACTATCCTCATCAAGATGAACCACCGCATTTGCAACTACAAACTGTGGTAACCGCTTTCTAAGCTCATTCAGTATTATCTGATATGATAATTTCATATATGACTTCATATCATCAAATTGCTTCCAGAAATCCCTGCCGCCTATCTGAATGATTATTTCAACTGCCATATCCTGTTCCTTACCTGCAACATGTTCAAAATAATCTTCTATTTTTCG
>ENA-ORKV01000367-ORKV01000367.1-human-gut-metagenome-genome-assembly--contig:-NODE-367-length-57833-cov-9.815309_pt1 | contig 57833 bp, 47 predicted proteins | sample MGYA00243058_ERZ508805 | MGnify/ENA primary metagenome ERZ508805 (study PRJEB26277, sample SAMN04329770) | human gut metagenome | biome: human-associated habitat | host: Homo sapiens | place: USA...
GTACATCCTACCATCGGGTTGTTACCGATACCCAGGAATCCCATCATTTCCACGTGAGCAGGAACTGATGAAGAACCAGCGAACTGAGCATCTGAGTGCATACGACCCATAGTATCTGTCATACCGTAAGAAGCAGCGACACAGCATCCCTGTAAACATTTACTAATCTGTTATAGATAGTTGTGTTACAGTTAGATATTCAAGTATATTAAAGAACTCTCCAGTTTATTAGTTACTGTTATATTATTAAATGGTCGTGAATAAGTCACAAATGACTAACTACTGACCTTTATTATTCTGTTGTTTATTCTCTCTTATAGCTATCTGATGGTCTAAGCGTTTCTGTTGTTCAAGCACTTCTTCTCTTGTAGGGGGATGTTTCTTCCATTCTTCTATTGACTTGCGAGTACGCTCTATCCATTCTTTGTGAAATTCGTTAATATATTCCACGAATCTTATGTTTCTGAGTTCAAAACAAAGATAGTTATTCCTTTTTTAACTTCCATGATTGGTACGACATTTTATTTCTTGGGGTTTATAATCTGGATATTTCCTTAAAATGTAGTAGCTCTATAAAAGAAAAACAGCATAAGAGTTTTTTAGGCTCAAATGCTATCTCATTTAAAGCAATAAACTGAGGAAATCCAAGGAATCACTAAAGCTATTAATATGAGTAGTAAGCAGCAATTCTTTACTCTTTTTTCCTTTATATTATAAACAAGGGATGGTATAAGTATTAATATGCTAACTATTAATAGCCAGTTCTCAATGGTATTAATGCATTCCAGTCTTTCCTTGAAGATGGTATTATATAAACGGCTATATCTTTCTTCTTCTGTTATCAAGCTATGTATAAATGCTCTGACCGCACAAATGCCCATTGATAGACAAACAGGTATTTTTATATCTTCCAATAATCTCATATTCCAAATAACTGAAAAATAAATGAACTGACATTATTACCAGCCATTACCAATAGTTTAGGAACTATAAACAGTAGCAACAAAAGTAGGCTTTGCATCCAGTTCTTTTGAGTGATATGATATATAGCCATGCCTGTTATAAATACTCCAATAACCCACCATGAAATCTCATATTGCTTTAGTAGATATTCATCATAGTAGGGTAATGGTTTACTTATAAGGATAAAACTCAATATCCATATAATATAGATAGCTTTCCAGTCTGTACAGTATTTTAGTAGTTTCATTTACAATGGCTTAAAACAACTTTATCTGAACTTCCATTATTTTATGGCTTGTTCAGATAAAGCATTTAGTTCTGATAGCTTACTTTCTAAAATAGAGGTGGCTTCTGCTTGTAAAGTACTGTTTATGAGTAAAATCATATCAGACTTTTTCTGTTTTTGACAAGATGTTAATACGGTTACACAAATAAATATTTATTTACTATTAAATATTATATTTTGACTTTGTAACCTTTATATAATATAAGAAGTTTCTGAACTTTTTTTTCAAAATCTAATAATATTTGAATATTTTCCTTATCTGTCAATTTATCTGATTCTGTGTCAAACCATCCTCCATTATGTTGATTCACTAAAAACCATATTTTAGTTATTAATTCGTTTACTTTGTCAAGTCTGTAATGGAAGCCATATTCTGAATTTGGCTTTGCTTGAAGAAAGTATTCATTGTTGCTGTTTACTATTTTGAAATTACTATAATAAAATGTATCTAAGTTATTATATGCAATTTTCAATTCAAGAATTTTTTTTGAAATTTCTCGCCTATTATTACTCATCTTACTAACATATTATTCCAAATATTTACTACTGCCGTAGTAACAGTAAATTTATTTGGGTCCCCTTCAAATTTAGCTTCAAATCTTTTCATTAAAGAAAATATAGTATCTTTTTTACTTTGTGGCATTAAATTAAAAATTGTCTTTGATATTGGAGCTTCAATCATTATATCCTTATTTACACCAGCTGAAGCTAACATTACTCCAATCTCAACTTGATATTCCATCATTGTAGCAACAAAATCTTTAATTTTTATTATTATTGGTTCGTTAGGTTTAAATGCCCTCAGATTCCAATAAAGCTGTAAAATAGGGTTTGTCATTACCTGTTTATTTAGTTCACTTAGTACGCCTTGTACCAGTAATAATTCTTCTGTTGAGAATCCTTGTAGTAAATCTTTCATTCTTATTGAATTTAAGTTTGTTATGATGTTAAATTGTTTTTTACTTGTTCAGTAATAAAAGAACTAACAGTATAAATGTTTTACTATAATAATTCTTCTGCTTGCTGAACTAAAGATGCAGCTATTCCGTGTAAATCCATTATTGTCATTTTTTTACCTTTAAAATAATAAGGTGCAAGAAATACGCTTCGCCCTGAACTTTGTACAATATCTGCTATTTCACTCATAAGTACACTTACAGTTCCACACTCAACCCTAAGTCTTTCTTTGTTAGCAGAATAAGGATATTGTAACTCACTTGCTATATAATCAAGTTTTGGTTCAAGCTGTTTGATTAAAGCATTGATGCGTCCAATAGCATTGTAATTTGAAAAGAATCCCATGATGTATGTCTATTAGATAATGGTTTATCATAATGAAAAAATCTCATGCTTGGTATAGAGGTAATTATTTATATTTACATTGCACATTTTTGCCATAGCTACAATAACCTCTTTCTCTTCCTCAAAATCATTAATGCAGAACATTCCAAAACAACCTATAGCTTTGGCGGCAGCTTCCAACCATAGGTATGCAATAGTATCTTTCTTATCGGCATTCATGTTGGCAATAATCGTAACCATTTCTGATTGAGGGATAGATAATGCACTATTGATTAATAATTTATATTTAGTTAATGAAGTGCTATCATCCATTTTTATTGCAATATTTTGTATATACTGATGTGAAGAATATCTAATTCTTCCATTTGCGTTGCTAACAAACATTAGAGATTTAAGTATGGCAACTTTTTCTCTCTCTGTTAATTCATCCCAAGTCATAGATTAAATATCTATTGCCCACCTGTTCCCTTTGATAAGCTATTAATAAGAAACATTGGAGAACTCATAACCAAGCTACCACTTGATTATCAATGTTTAAATCTTTACGCAAAAATATTAATATATTCTTCATTAAAGAAATATAAAAGGGATGAAAGTATATAAAACTTTGATTTTTAACAGTTGAGAAAAAGCTAAGAGCTTATATACTCTTTATACGGCTATATCTTTGGCTATTTACAAACAGCTATCTCCGTATGAATTATAAGAGTTGAGATAGTTCTAAAGTCTAAAAACTTATGGATTTGACCTGTTACTATAAGGCTGAAATGCCAAACACAAATAATCAGATTTTAGGTATATCTGGAGTTGAAAATTAAGGTAGGACAAACTCAGATTAGGGTATATAAAGCTAACCTTGTTCTTGATTTGTCCTACCTTTTTAGATATTCATATCATTAAAACGGTCTGTTACCATATTTATAATCCAGTATAGAATTACAGATTCTATCATAAAAAGAGAATCCGCAGCCTGTATAGAAATATCTATGATAGATTGCTTGATATTCACGCTGCAATTCTTGGTTATTTCTAAGCATATCATCCAATTTATCTAAAGAATGTTTCAATGCCTGTACTACCTTTATATATCTAAGGTTGTTATCCACTTCACCTAAACGGTTTTCTAAATTTCTGATATGTTTTATAAGTTTATCTATCTGTTTATCCATGATTGTAAATTTTAGATGTTGGTAGAAATAAAAAAGGACAACTACTTATTAATAGCTGTCCTTTCTTTAATATTAGTAATATGTGTGTTATTTCTTGGAATAATGGTATCTCATAGAGAATATGTAAACCTCTATTATATCATCATGCACGGAGTAAACAATTCTATGTTCTGCATTGATTCTTCTTGACCATTTTCCTGCCAGTTCATATTTAAGCGGTTCTGGTTTTCCTATTCCTGTGTATGGGTGTGCGGCAATATCTTCCAATAAAGTTTTGATTTTATTCAATATTGCTTTGTTCCCACTTTGGGTAAAGTATAGGTATTCTTTTCGTGCCTGTTCTGATAATGTTATTCTGTACATGCTACACGTTTTAAGAAGTCCTCTATGCTTTCACCTTCATTCTGGGATATAGAATTACCGTTCTTAATATCCTCTTCACCTTTATGTATTGCTTCCATTGTATCGGGTGACGACATGATGTATTCTGTTTCCTTTAGAGAATTGTATTCATCCAGAGAAATCATTACTACTCCTTTGCCATTGCCACGATTGACAACTACAGTATCATAATCGTCAATGACCGCATCAATATAGCTTTTTAAGTTGGCTCTTAAATCTGTGTAATTGGCTGTTCTCATAAATCCTCCTTTGTTATAGTGCAAAGATATGTACTTATTTACGTACTTACAAATATAAACGGTTAATTATTGGATATTTAAGAAAAGGACACTCATTAAGAATGCCCTTTTCTCTCTCAATCAATAAAGCTCATTAATCAATGAACCATTTATATCTCTCATCACCATGTAAAGCTGAATTGATTCCTAAAGCCATTTCTGTAGCATTAAGAGAACGGTCTAAGAATGAATCAATATAGCTTGATTTGTTAGCTCCAGTCAATAAGTTGTAGAACTTCCACATATTAAGCTCACTTCCAAAGCTGCCAAAATTATCATCATTGATGTATGCCTTGGCTACACTGTTTATCTGTGTATCAGTAAGCAACATTCTGGGTAGTGCTTTCTGGTAGCCTGTTGGCAAGCATTGGTAAAGTCTCATTCTACCTATTATCTGGCAGAACTGGTGCTCACTCATGGAAGTGTTACCTAACTGCTGCATAAGATAAAGATGTTTGGCTGGATTGTAGTTACTGAAAAGTTCCAATGCTGCACGATATAGCTCTGTAGTATTGCTTACTCTCAAATCATCCTTGTAACCATCAGTAAAGATGCACAAATTAGCGCAAACAATATTTTTAAATCCAACTGCAAGACGGAACAACTCTGGCACTTTTTTGCTGTATAAATTCATCTGGTTGTAAGCTCTTACACCTACGATAGAAAGATTCAACTTATTTCCACCTACTGTTTCATAAATGGTTGGAACATCAATGCTAAAAGCACATCTTTCATAGTAGATAGTCTTATCAGATTCCAAAAGTTGATTGGCTGGTTTATGGATTGCTTCAGGGATTCTGCCTTTAATAATGTGGCTTGCTCTGATTGTGGCTTGTTCCACCTTTTCACCACTGAAGAAAGACTGTGCTGCATCCTGTATTGTTTCCACAAACTGCGCATGATTGATTGTAAGTTCATTGTCTTTAGAGAACACTGGAGTAATGCAATCATTCTTTAAATGATTCAATGTTACTTCCTGTGTGTTGGCTTCGATAAAATGATTGGCTGGCTTTATTGGCTCGTCCATGATAATGGTAGCTTCTTCTGCATATTCACCCAAATTCATTCTTTCACGATTGTTTGCCATAGATGGCATAATAACTAAATTTCTCATAATGATAAATTGTTTAAATGATTATTGATTGAATTAACTCCAGAGCAATGAATCGCCATGAAGCAATGAATTGCTTCGATTCCCTCTTGGTACGATTACAAATACTCTTGGTACGTTTATAGGTGTGATACGGTTAGGCTATTTATATTATCTATGTATTTGTGTATCATCCTATAAAGTCTATCAATGATGTGAGGTGAATAGTAAAATTTATAATGAATTAGGGGTGGGCAGGTGTCTGCCAATTTTCATTTTTCCTTTGCTTGGTGTGAGGGGGTATAAAATTGGGGTATAAAGGCTCTTGTATTAATAGAAATATATCTACCAATGAGAATCAGGAGAAATATTGAGGTTTATATAAGTATCAACACTAATTTTTCATTTTGTCCAGTTTTTATTATTTTATGATATGTAAATTGCCTACCTTTATAGTATAAATAAAGAGGAATAGTAATGGTTAAAAATTTCAGCTATTGCTCTAAATCCATATATTAAGCGCGTACAGATTCCAAAATAAGACCAGAGAATGCTCTGGTTTTATTTTATCCTGAGTGTCTAATTTTTCTTCCACAGCTTCCTTAATATCAAGATGAAAATCTATTAAAATTTGGACAAGGCTTTAAGATGATTTATTATCAAACAGCTTAATCGTAATTAAAGAAATGAATAAAACTGAAATCAAAATTGATAAAAATATCAAGTATTTAGGAGAAATTAAAAATATAGAACTTCCTTATGGAAAATATGATAGATTTGAACTGCCTAACGGTATATTAAATAAAGATATACCGAATTGTGGAGCTACAACAATAGCACTTGAAGATGATTATAAAACCATTATTTGCAGTCCAAGAAACAATTTGTTACAGAACAAAAAAGACCAATATCCTGATACCCTATTGGTGATTGGTGGAGTAAATATTGATGAAGTTAAGGCTTATATAGCAAAGACTAATGTTCCAAAGATTTTAGTATCGTATGATTCCATGTATAAGTTGATATAGTGTATTACCGATAAAGAAAATTGGAAAGTTGTAGTAGATGAGTTTCAGTATATACTACAGGATAGTAGTTTTAAATCAGAAGTAGAAGTAAAGTTTTTGAAATATCTTAAAGAGTTTCCGTATGTAACTTACTTATCTGCTACTCCGATTTTAGACAGATATTTAGAGCAAATTGATTTTTTTAGTAATATGAATTATTATCATCTGGTTTGGGGAAACAAAGAAGTTGTAAAAGTGTATAGGGAACGAACTAATAATCCTATAAGTGCTGCCATAGAAATAGTAAGAGCATACCAAAAAGGAAATTTCCCTTCTGTTTTCTTAGACGGAAAAACTTATTACTCCAAAGAATGCGTGATTTATCTTAACAGTGTCAGTAATATTATCAATATAATTAAGCAGACTGAACTTTCTCCAGAAGATGTAAATATCATTGTCGGAAGTTCTGAGGATAATGATAAATCAATAGCCAAACTGGGAGACGGATTCCAACGTGGCAGGATTCCTTTAAAAGATGAAATTCACAAAATGATTACTTTCTGTACCTCAACAGCTTTTGCAGGGTGCGATTTTTATTCTACTTGCGCTTCTACGTTTGTGATAAGTGACTGTAAAAAGATTAACACATCAATAGATATATCAACAGACCTTGTACAGATTGCTGGTCGTCAAAGATTGGACTGCAACCCTTTTAGGAAATATCTTACTTTTATATATAATATAAATAAGGAAGAGATAGATGATGAAACTTTCCAAAATTACTTAAATAAAAAAGTTTCACTTACGGCTAAAGAAGTTGAAGCGAATAATAACGAAAAAGACAGTCTGTTAAAAGATAAACGTATAAAAGATTGCTTACGTGAATAGAAAATGCTACAGTATCAGGATTCATATACTATGTATGATAAAATATCAGGTGAATTTGTATTCAACAAGTTAGCATATATAAGTGAACAGTATGCTTATGAATTACAGAAATATAATTATAAGAATGGGCTGATTATCAAAAAGCAATTATCTGAAAATAATTTTGATGTTACAGAAAATCAGGTGTACGGTGTTTATCGGGAACAATTGAAACATATAGTTAAAACAGAAACATTTGTTGATAGAATGGCTCAATATTGTGAGTATAAATCAAAAGGTCTATGTTTTGACATGGTATCATTCACTCTGGAGCAAAAATATCCTGAACTAAAGTATTATTATGAAGAGCTGGGGGGAGATAGAATAAAGGCACTTGGTTATAAGGAAAAGGAACTAAAAAATGAAATCAGTATCAGACATTCAACTGCAAAAATCCATTATGAACTAAATAAAATATTCAAGTCCAATATGGAATTTACTACTGAAAAAATAAAAGAACTGATGAATGAAGTTTACCTAAAATTAGGAATAGACAAAAAAGGGAAAGCCTCTGATTTAGAAAAATTATATGGATTTAGAATCCATCCATGTAAAATACCGTTAGATAATGGAGATAGAAAAAATGGTTATCGAATTATAGGAATATAAAAAGAAAAGGGTGAACCGTCGGAACACCCTTTAGTTTATTATGTACAATCTAATCTACTTAATTTTGTTTTGTCTTATAGGTCAATCTTGCAAGCTGCTCTATAAGAATGTTTTGCAGACACTGTACCTTGTCCTCACATTTGGAAGCATCCAGCTGCAATTTTTCAGTAGCTCCAATATTATTGAGAGCTTGGCAAACAAGAGTAAAGCTATATAATGAAATGCAATAATTAATAGCCTTAATATATCTGGTTTGCTTGGCTGCTTTTGCTCCGAATGCTTGTACAGTAGCTTTCATCAAAATTTCAGCCTGCTGATAAGTACGGAAATCTCCTTTAGGTAAAAGCGGACTAGTGGAAATAGCTTTGCTTTGTAAAAAAGAGGTTGTGGTACTCAATCCAAAATAACCTTGAGCTGTAGTACCGTTCATTCCGAATGAATTGCCAAATCTTCTTATTTCTAAAAGTAACTGGTCTTTAGAAACAATTCCTGCAAGTCCTATCCAATCATCTTTAGAAGGACACTGTGATAGATATGCAGTAGTTGCTACATGATGATAAGCATCGGCTACACTCTCACAATCTATCAGTTCTGCTTTTAATGGAATATCTAAATCCAAAAGATTGATATTATCAGCCTTGTCAAGATAAACCATTATTTGCGGAGCTTCATTGGGAACATCTGTTAATTCCCTACCTGAATAATCGAATAACCGAACATTTTCCTTTATGAAGATGTCTGGTTTAGCAAAACAGAATACTGTCGGCAGAATCTTGGACTTATCTATTTTTTCATAGATTTTATCTTTGCTGAAATCCTTTCTTTGGATTGAATACTCTGTAAAGGCAGGGATAATCTCCTGTTCTTTTCCGTTAATTGATACTGTGGCTACTGCGAACCACTTAGGAGCTGTATCTGTCCCCATATTTAAAATTGTCATATCTTTCTGAATTTAGAAAAATAATTTGCCATCTTTTTTAAAAGATGACGGTTAAAATTCTCTTTGATTTGAAAGATATGCTGTTCGTCTTCTTATAGTGACCTACACCATCTGTAGGCGAGTTAGATTGTACATAATATCAAAGACCTATAGTAGCCTTTTTCAGAAGACTAGTCATCAGGCATCAAGAACCTTTTGACAATGCAAAGATAAGGTGTATTTCTGTTAATAGTCTAATAAAAATAGAAGAATTTCAAGCATTATGCTTAGGTTGTGCGGATTTGTTAATTTATGTATATATCCATTAACGTCAGCAAAAGAAAATCCCACTCACAATATCTGCAAGTGGGATAATTATAGTTTGTAAGGTTTAGTAGTTGGAATCTCCAGTAAATGTTTCCATGAGCTTATCCATCTGCTCACCTATGCACTTATCTATCAGTTTGGCATAATGGTTGGTCATTCTGGTATTGGTGTGACCAAGCATCTTAGAAACGACTTCCAGCGAGATATTATTGGCTAAAGTAACCGTGCTTGCGAATGTGTGGCGGCTTGTATGAAATGTGATTCGTTTCTTGATGTCACACAAGATAGCTATATCCTTTAGGTATTTGTTTATATCTGCTGGGTCTTGGATAGGAAGCAATTTTTCTCCACCTTTGTACTTATCTAATATCAGTTTGGCAATAGGGAGTAGGGGGATGCGTGATAGAACTCCTGTCTTAACCCTACGTTTCTTAATCCAAATCCTACCTGCATTGTCCTTCTCAAAATGTTCTGGGGCTAAGGTTTTGATGTCGATGTAGCTCAATCCAGTGAAACATCCAAAGAGGAACATATCTTTGGTTCTCTCCAGTCTTGGTAGGGGAGTGTCAAAGTTGATAATCTTTCTCAGTTCTTCTTCATCCAAGAAATCTATTTCTACAGGTTCACGTTCTATCTTATAAGTAATGAACGGATTAGTAGTCATATAGGAATTAGCTACTGCAAGGTTAATTATCTTTTTGAGTAACTTTAGGTGTTTGGTAGATGAATTTTGAGCCATTCCTTTATCTATTCTTAGGAATGTATGAAAAGACTGGATAAAATTCAAATTCAGTTCACGTAAGTATAAATCTTCTCTTTTGTATTTCTGCTGAACAAACTCTTTGAGTAGCCTTACTGTATAGACAGAAATCCAATAAGTAGCTTTAGAAACTCCATTACCTACTAGTTTTTCTTGTTCTTTGTTATGCTCTGCAAAGACTTCAAACAGGCTTTTTTCTTTGAGTGATTCTACCTTATCAAAATATGCGTCACGTAATAGTTCTGCTGTGATAATAAAACCTCTGTCTAATAATTCTGCTTCCGTCTGATAGAGTTTGGCTTTGATTGCTTTTAGATAATTGTTGAGGCTTTGAGCTTCTTCGTCTTTTCCTTTTACTTGTTGCTTGGTTTTATCCCATTTGTCGATAGGAACTTGTTTACCTGTTGATAGAGTGCATCTTTCCCCATTTACTGTAATTGTAATTTCAATAGGAGCTTTACCACTCTTTCTTGCTTTACTTTCTCTTATGGCAAAGAGAATAGAAAATGAACTTCTTACCATAGTTTAATCATTTAAAATTAGACATTGGGAAGTCCTTTAAAATATGATATATCTTTCTGTATATTAGGTAGATGAATCGATTTTTGCGACCACTTTTGAAAAAATGGGAAAATGGTCGCAAATTGGTCGCAAAACATCCTCTTTTCAGCCTATTTTCAAGGATAATCAGCCGCTTCTTAACCTTAGAAAAACAAGCTCAAATAAGGGGATATTCAGCTTTAAATTTAGTATCTATCTACAACTATTTATAAGAAGAAAAGCAAGTAAAAAGTAATAGGGAATTATCTTCTATCCATGAAGTACGGACAAAATAAAAATCCCCATAACTCATGGAGTTACAGGGATTTATTATCTTGATTAAGTATAGAATTACTTGTTCAAAGCAGTAGCAACGTCAACTGCACAAGCCACTGTACATCCTACCATCGGGTTGTTACCGATACCCAGGAATCCCATCATTTCCACGTGAGCAGGAACTGATGAAGAACCAGCGAACTGAGCATCTGAGTGCATACGACCCATAGTATCGGTCATACCGTAAGAAGCAGGACCAGCAGCCATGTTATCCGGGTGAAGTGTACGACCTGTACCACCACCTGATGCTACTGAGAAGTAAGGTTTACCTGCAAGAACACGTTCTTTCTTGTAAGTACCTGCAACCGGGTGCTGGAAACGAGTCGGGTTAGTAGAGTTACCTGTAATAGATACGTCTACACCTTCTTTCCACATGATAGCTACACCTTCGCGAACGTCGTCAGCTCCGTAGCATTTTACTTTTGCACGAGGACCGTCAGAGTAAGCGATTTCACGAACAACTTTCAGTTCACCAGTGTAATAGTCGAACTGAGTCTGAACGTATGTAAATCCGTTGATACGAGAGATGATCTGTGCAGCGTCTTTACCCAGACCGTTCAAGATACAACGCAGAGGTTCTTTACGTACTTTGTCTGCTTTTGCAGCGATTTTGATAGCACCTTCAGCAGCAGCGAATGATTCGTGACCAGCCAAGAATGCGAAACATTTAGTTTCTTCGCGCAGCAACATAGCAGCCAGGTTACCATGACCAAGACCTACTTTACGGTCGTCAGCAACAGAACCCGGGATACAGAATGACTGCAGACCAATACCGATAGCTTCAGCAGCTTCAGCAGCGTTTTTGCAACCTTTCTTCAATGCAATGGCACAACCTACAACGTAAGCCCATTTTGCATTTTCGAAGCAGATAGGCTGAGTTTCTTCACATGTCTTATAAGGATCAAGACCATACTGTTCGCAGATAGCGTTAGCTTCTTCGATGTCTTTGATACCGTTAGCGTTCAAAGCAGCAAGAATCTGTTTGATACGACGGTCCTGGCTTTCAAATTTTACTTCTCTAATCATAATGTTCTTTCCTCCTTATATTATTCCTGACGTGGGTCAATGTGTTTAACTGCGCCTTGTTCTGCTGTGAAGCGTCCGTAAGTACCTGTTACTTTCTTCAGTGCTTCATTTGCATCAGTGCCTTTCTTGATCTCATCCATGAATTTGCCCAGGTGAACGAATTCGTATCCGCAGATTTCATCGTTCTTGTCAAGAGCGATAGTCTTGATGTAACCTTCTGCCATTTCCAAATAACGAGGACCTTTAGCCAAAGTACCATACAAAGTACCTACCTGGCTACGCAGACCTTTACCCAAGTCTTCCAGACCTGCACCGATCATCAGACCGCCTTCAGAGAAAGCTGACTGAGTACGTCCGTATACAATCTGCAAGAACAGTTCACGCATAGCTGTGTTGATAGCATCGCAAACCAAGTCAGTGTTCAAAGCTTCCAAAACTGTCTTACCCGGCAGGATTTCAGATGCCATAGCAGCTGAGTGAGTCATACCAGAGCAACCGATAGTTTCAACCAATGCTTCCTGGATAACACCTTCCTTAACGTTCAGAGTCAGTTTACAAGCACCCTGCTGAGGAGCACACCAACCAATACCGTGAGTCAAACCAGAGATATCTTTAATTTCTTTTGATTTAACCCATTTTCCTTCTTCAGGAATTGGAGCCGGACCATGATTAGGTCCTTTTTTTACAACACACATGTGTTCAACTTCGTGTGAATAAGTCATATTCTTTACGTTTTATTGGTAATAAAAAATAAGTATTTCGTAAACCGTGGATAAAAGAATTTCTTCTTTAATCCGAACGCAAAGTTAGTCGTTTTATTTCAGTTATGCAATGTACTTACCTAAACTTTTTATGGGCTTTTAATGATATTTTTTATGTATCTCTCTGTTTTGTAATCTCTACATGCCAAAAAGTTTTTCATCTTCCGGAAGAATGATTTATCTTTGCAGACAGATGTATAACCAAGAAACTGCACCATAAATGGTGGTTAATAATAAATAGGTATATGGAAGTGTGCGAAATAACAGTAACTGATGCTGCCTTGCGAAAAGGAGCGGAAGAGGGAATGGACGGCTTTTTGCAGGTTTTTATTGACAAATGTCTGGAGGTAACCGGTGGTGAAATAAATAAGGAAACCATGCCTTTGCTCAATGGCTGGCAACATTCTTTGCTGGGATATCATTTTTTCCGTCAGGAAGTGATGGAAGGTGGCTTTGTACAGCTGATCCAGAACGGATATGGACCTTATATTTTCGACAATCCTTTTGCAAAGGCGATGAGACTTTTTGGTGCCAAGGATTTCTCAAAACTGCTTTATGAGGCAAAAAAGATCTATGATGCAAATCGGGAAGATCTGGAGCGAGATTGTACGGATGATGAATTTATGGCAAAATATGAAAAATATGAAGCTTTTGACGATTTGGAAGAATCATATATGGATATGGAAGAAATAGTTACGGCAAAGATTGCAGAGTATGTTGATGAGCATCTGGATCAGTTTGCGAAGATTGTAGAATGATAACAGATGTTAAATAGATAATGCTGATGCAGTCTTTGAAGGAGGTAATCATTTATCTGAGTGAATAAAAGAAAAAATTAATGCTAATAAAATAATGAAATGATTATGAAAAAAACGGGATTGGCAGTATTTTTTGCTGCATTGATGAGTGTATTAGGATTGACTTCGTGCCTGAATGGAGACGGAGATACTTCCGGAGTTGGACAGGCATGGGTAAAGGTTTCCGGTTTTCCTGGATTTTATACGTTTACGACGGCTGATGGATATACGATTAATCCAACCAATCAGAGTGTATTGACTTCTAAACTCGGTGCTGATTATGCATATTTGATTTATCAGTATGATGAAACCAGTCTGGTAGAAGGTTCCAAGGAAATGAATGTTGCTTTGACCGGATGTATGCCGATTAAGACGGCTAATGCTTATTCGTCGGTAGAGCAGATGGATTCATTGTATGCCAATGCTCCTCTTTCTTCCGTAAGCGAACAGACTGGTCCTCTGTTTTGGGATAAAGAAAATGTTTTTGTTCCGATCAGCTATTATATCACTCAGACTTCTGATGATACGGCTAAGAATACAGAGTTGAACAAGCATAATTTCCAGATTTATTATGATGTGAACGGAGGAAGTGATACAGAATTGGTACTGAAACTTCGTCACAATGTTGCTGATCCTGACAATAACTCAAAACGTCTTGTTTCTGTATGGGAATATAAACATTTCAATCTGGCTCAGGCTTTGAACGCTTTTTCAATGGCTAAAGGCAGACAGCCTTCTACAATCTCAATTGAATATGAAAAAGGATATTCTGGCGATTATACAGCTGGAAACATTCAGTTGACAAAGCATTCTATCGATTATCAGAGTATCCTGGATGCATTGAATAGTTCTCAGAAATAACTAGGTGTAAAAACATTCAGAAAGAGGCTGGACTTAAGGATGAGTTCAGTCTCTTTTTTTATGGAGATATCATTCTTTTTTTATACATTTGCGATTCATTTGATTATTAACGTAAAAAAAGAAACATTGAATTATAAAGATTTATTTCAAAAAGTCATATCCCTTTTGTCTGCTCCTGGAAAGGCATGGGATGAGATCGAGCAGCGGTCTGAAGGACGGGCTGTCATGACTTCCTTTGTTTATCCGTTGATTGGCTTGTGTGGCTTGTCAGAGTTTGTGGGAAGCTTTATTGGAAAAGATTTGGATCCGGAACTTTTTCAGGTTGCGCTTACGCGGTGCTGTGCGGTTGCCGTAGCCTTGTTCGGTGGTTTCTTTTTGGCGGTTTATTTGCTGGAGAAACTGGGAGAACACTGGCTGGTCCGTTTTGAGTCACATGAGCGGATGATGGTCTTTGTCGGCTATTCACTGGTCGTTACTTTTGTTTTGGATATTATTAGCGGGCTTTTCTCGATAGCCGTGCTCCACTGGATTCTTCAGGTATATACCTTATTTATTGTATTTGAGGGTGCACGACGGTTAATGAAGGTGGAAGAGTCCCGATTGACCGGTTACACGGTTATAGCCACTATTATTATCCTCCTGTGTCCGACGCTGATTGAATTTATATTTAATAAATTGTCTGTTATATTGAACTGATGAAAACAACTGCTTCTACTAATATTAATATCAAGAACAAGCGTGCCTCTTTCGATTACGAATTCATTGACACGTATACGGCAGGTATCGTCTTGACCGGTACTGAGATAAAGTCTATCAGACAGGGAAAAGCCAGTCTGGTAGATACGTTCTGTTTCTTCTCACGGGGAGAGTTGTGGGTGAAGAATATGCATATTGCTGAATATTTCTACGGATCATATAACAATCATGCTGCCCGTCGTGACCGGAAATTGCTTCTCACCAAAAAAGAGTTGAGGAAATTGCAACGCACATCGGATGAACCTGGTTTTACAATTGTTCCGACCCGTCTCTTTATCAATGAAAGAGGATTGGCCAAGGTGGTCATTGCTCTGGCTAAAGGAAAGAAGCAGTATGACAAGCGTCAGACTTTGAAAGAGAAGGAAGACAGGCGTATGATGGACAGAATGTTTAAAAGATAATACATGCAGAATCTGATAAAGGAACGTATCCTGGTGCTTGACGGCGCAATGGGTACGATGATACAACAATACAACTTGACGGAAGCGGATTTCCGTGGCGAACGTTTTCAGGATATTCCCGGACAATTAAAAGGAAACAATGACCTGTTGTGCCTGACACGTCCCGATGTTATAGAGGAAATCCATCGGAAATATCTTGAAGCTGGTGCTGATATTATTGAAACCAATACATTCAATGCAACTTCGGTGTCAATGGCTGATTATCATATGCAGCCTTATTGTCGGGAAATCAATCTGGCGGCAGCACGTCTGGCGCGGAAGATTGCGGATGAATATACAGCTCGCAACCCTCAGAAGCCTCGTTTTGTAGCGGGTTCCGTAGGGCCCACCAATAAGACCTGTTCGATGAGTCCGGATGTCAATGATCCGGCTTTTCGTGCCTTGACCTTCGATGTACTTGAAGCGGCATATATTGAACAGATGGAGGCCTTGTTGGAAGGAGGGGTAGATGCCATTCTGATTGAAACTATTTTTGATACACTGAATGCAAAGGCGGCTATCCGTGCGGCAGAGCTTTCCATGCAGAAGACAGGAAGAAAAGTTCCTTTGATGCTTTCCGTCACCGTTTCTGATGTGGCGGGACGAACTTTGTCAGGACAGACTTTGGATGCTTTTCTGGCTTCCGTCCAGCATGCAGATATTTTTTCGATCGGTTTGAACTGTTCATTCGGTGCCAAACAATTGAAACCTTTCCTGGAACAACTGGCCCGGCGTGCACCTTATTATATTAGTGCTTATCCGAATGCCGGACTTCCGAACAGTCTGGGACAATACGACCAGACTCCTGAAGACATGGCGGCTGAGGTGAAAGAATATATTGATGAGGGGCTGGTAAACATCATCGGAGGATGTTGTGGTACTACCGAAGCCTATATTGCCCGTTACCAGGATTTGCTGGCAGGAGCTGTTCCGCATAAACCGGCAACGCCTTCTCCGTATTTATGGTTGTCGGGTTTGGAATTGCTTGAAGTCACGCCGGAAATAAACTTTGTGAATGTAGGCGAACGATGCAATGTGGCCGGTTCTCGTAAATTTCTCCGGCTGATTAATGAGAAGAAATATGACGAAGCGCTTTCCATTGCCCGTCAGCAGGTAGAAGACGGTGCGCAGATTATTGATGTGAACATGGATGACGGCTTGCTGGATGCGGCGGCCGAGATGACCACCTTCTTGAATTTGGTTGCTTCGGAACCTGATATTGCCCGTGTACCCGTGATGATTGATTCTTCGAAATGGGATGTCATTCTTGCGGGACTGAAATGTATGCAGGGTAAGTGTGTCGTTAATTCCATTTCCCTGAAAGAAGGTGAAGAGGTCTTTATCGAGCATGCCCGTATGGTGAAACAATACGGGGCTGCCGTGATTGTGATGGCCTTTGATGAAAAGGGGCAGGCGGATACTTTTGCCCGTAAGATTGAGGTTTGTGAACGGGCTTATCGCATTCTGACCGGGAAAGTGGGCTTCCGTCCTCAGAATATTATCTTCGATCCCAATGTTCTGGCTGTAGCCACGGGAATAGAAGAGCATAACAATTATGCCGTTGACTTCATCCAGGCGGCAGGATGGATCCGCCGGAATCTTCCGGGAGCACATGTGAGTGGCGGAGTGAGCAACCTGTCGTTCTCGTTCCGCGGAAATAATTATATCCGTGAAGCCATGCATGCGGTTTTCCTTTACCACGCTATCCGCGAGGGAATGGATATGGGAATTGTAAATCCGGCTTCATCCGTACTTTATACGGATATTCCGGCTGATATTCTGGAGCGCATTGAGGATGTGGTACTCAACCGCAGACCGGATGCGGCAGAACGTCTGATTGAAACGGCAGAACGTCTCAAGGCCGAAAAAGAAGGTACGTCCGGACAGACTTCTGCTACGTCTCATTTGTCCTGGCGGGAAGGAACGACGGTGGAAGAACGTTTGCAATATGCTTTGGTAAAAGGAATCGGAGATTATTTGGATGAAGACCTGCATGAAGCATTGAAACGCTATCCGAATGCCGTGAGTATTATTGAAGGGCCTTTGATGGCAGGAATGAACCATGTGGGTGACTTGTTCGGTTCGGGTAAAATGTTTTTGCCGCAGGTTGTTAAGACGGCGCGTACCATGAAGCGTGCGGTGGCTATTCTGCAACCTTATATTGAGGCTGAGAAAACAGAAGGCCATAGTGCCGGAAAAGTATTGCTGGCTACGGTGAAAGGAGATGTACACGATATCGGTAAGAATATTGTCGGAGTAGTCATGGCTTGCAATGGTTATGAAATTATTGACCTGGGCGTGATGGTTCCGGCTGAACGTATCATTGAAACGGCAGTTCGGGAAAAAGTAGATATTATCGGTTTGAGCGGACTGATTACTCCTTCACTGGAGGAGATGGTTCATGTGGTGAGCGAACTGGAACGTGCCGGACTGGATATTCCGGTGATGATTGGTGGTGCAACGACCTCCAAATTGCATACGGCATTAAAGATTGCTCCGGTCTATCATGCACCGGTTGTTTATATGAAGGATGCTTCGCTTAATGCGCCGATAGCTTCCCGCCTGATGAATTTTGACCTTCGGGCATCGTTTGCTGAGGAGCTGGAAGATGAGTATGAACGCCTTCGGGAGACCAGCCAGACACGTCAGGTGAAGACGGTTTCCTTGTCGGAAGCTCAGAAAAATAAGCTGGATCTTTGGAGTGAGAAATAAGATCCGGAGTCTGTTTCGCGAATTCCGGATTACACTTCCCCTTGTCACGGATAAAAGGTGGCAAGGGGAAGTTTTTTTATGTCAGACGGAATGTATGTGTAGGAAAATATGTTTAAGAAAAGCATTTAATCTATATTAACTATGGATTTTAGTTTTGAAACTAATAAATATAGTTCTTTGTGAAAAATCCGGATATATATTGGAGAGTTTGTCCGGATAAACGATGTTTCATTAAGAATAATAGATATGAGAAGGCTTGTTTTTTATGGCTGTTTTTTCCTGTTGGTATGGAATGTATCTTGGATTTATGCACAGGACAAAGAAATCGTTCGTCAGGCTTTGGCCTGCAAAGATTATGACCGGGTTATTGAAGAAACCAATCGGGCCGATACGTTGGATGCAGAATGCCGCGAGTGGCGTTTGCAGGCGTTCCGGGCTTTGGGACGCTGGACGGAAGTACGTAATTTGCTGGAAGAAACGCTGGCCGCTGATACGACTCAGGCCGGAGTATATGCTGATCTGGCTGATTGTTACCGCCAGCAGGGAAATGTCCGGAAAGCTTCCGGACTTTATGCCCATGCGGTGCGTATGGCTCCGGAAGTGGACTATTTGCGCCGGCGTTATGTGCAGAGCCTGCTTTCCTTGGAAGACTATGCACAGGTCCGGAAGGCCTGTCATGACTGGCTTTCCCATGACTCGCTTTCGGCAGAAGCCTATCGTTTTCTGGGGCAGAGCTTCGAAGCGGTTGACAGTCTGGTTCCTGCCTTTTTAGGTTACCGGGCGGCATATCGTCTGGATTCTCTCGATGCACAGACGGTAGCGCGTGTAGCCAATATCTTCAACAGTAGCGAGCAATATGAAGACGCTCTCGAAGTGACAGAAAAATACCGTCTGACGGATACGACCAGTCTTGATGTGAACCGGCAGAACGCAAAGGCTTATTGTTTGCTGGAACGATATCCGGAAGCCATCCGGCGTTATGAGGCCTTGAAGCAGGCAGGCGACCGTTCGTTTCTTACTTATTATTATCTGGGAGTTTCTTATTACGGGGACAATTGGTTTTATGGGGCTTACGATAATCTGAAAGAAGCTTTGAAGAAAGCTCCTCCTTCACCGGCCAATATCCATACGCTGGTTTACTTTGCCCGGGCAGCTTCCCGCACTTCCTGGAAAGATGAAGGAGTGAAGGCCATGGAAAAAGCAATGGAATATCTGTTGCCTGCGGATAGCTTGAAAGGAGTGATGTATGGAACACTGGCAGAATGCTATGAATTGAACCGGGATAGTGAGGGGCAGATACGCGCTCTGAAGAAACGGTACGAATGTATGCCGAACCGGGTTTTGCTTTATCGCATCGGCATGTGTTATTACTGGCGAAAGGACTGGGACAATGCCATTCAATATTTGCGCCGTTATATGGCAGAAGTGCCCGAGAAAGAACGCGAAGCTCGGGATGAAAAGGGGAATCTCAAAAAGGATACCAAAACCTATTATCAGAATGCGGAAGACTATATAAAGAAGATTGAAGAAGAGCGTTTCTTCGAGGGGAAGAAATAGCTCTTCTTTTTTATCCTTGTCAGAGGGAGGCCAGGAACTCTTCTGCTTGTGTCAGGGTTTCGGGCTTCCCGATGTCGATGAGGTGCAATGTATCGGTCAGACGGCCTCCGATACGGGCTTCGCGGCAAGTCTGGAGGTAAAAGTCCATAATCGAAAATTTGCCGGTCCACCGTTCGTCCATGTAATGGAACAGGGAAGGAGAGATCACATGAATGCCGCTGAATGCATATTCGTGGTGATGTTCCGGATTGTATGCGAAGCCTTCGGGCTTGGTTTGCAGGGTATCTTTGTTGATCCATCCGCAGAGGCGTTTTTCATCGTCGAACAGAAGATAGCGGATCGTTTTCCGTCGGCTGGCCAGCAGGGTAGCATCATTTCCGCTTTGCCGGTGATATTCATACAAGGCTTTCAGGTCAGTATCTGAAAGAATATCCACGTTGTGTATCAGAAAAGGCTCGTTTCCGCGGAAGAAGGGTTCTGCTTTCCGGATTCCGCCTCCCGTATCGAGCAGGCAGTCACGTTCGTCACTGATATGGATGGTCAGTCCGAAACTCTGGTTTGCCCGAAGAAAATCAAGGATCTGTTCACCGAAATGATGAATGTTGATCACCAGTTCGTTGAATCCTGCCGCTTTCAGTTTCAGGATTACGTGCTCCAGCATGGGGCGTCCGGCCACGGGCACCAGTGCCTTGGGCATATGGTTGGTGAGAGGTTTCAGGCGGGTTCCGAGACCCGCTGCAAAGATCATGGCTTTCATGAGTGAAGAATTTGTCAGGGTTCGAAAGTTTCTCTTATCTGTTGTTCCCGGTGAATCAGTTCCACCCGGATGCCGTATTTCCGGTGCAGATGCTCGGCTGTATGCTGGGCAGAATAGACAGAACGGTGTTGTCCGCCCGTACATCCGAAACAAACCAGGAGATGAGTAAACCTTCTTTCCAGATAGCGTTCCACATGAGCATCCACCAGTGCATCGGTATGTTCCAGAAAACGGAGAATCTCACCGTCCTCTTCCAGAAAACGGATCACGGGCTCGTCTCTTCCGGTCAATGGCTTGTAACGGTCATACTGGCCGGGATTATGTACGCCCCGGCAATCGAATACATATCCGCCTCCATTTTCCGAAGGATCTTCCGGAATGCCTTTGCGGTAGGAGAAACTCATCACCCGCACGGTCAGTTTCCGGCGGTTGCATGCCGCGGCGAATTGTTTTTGTCCGGCCATGGTTTTCAGTACCTCACAGAGGTAGGGATATTCCGGATAAGGTTCTTCCAGCAAGGCCTGAAGATTGGCAATGGCATAAGGAATGCTCTCCAGAAAATGAGGTTTCTGTTCGAAGTAACCTCTGAATCCGTAAGCTCCCAGTACCTGGAGGGTGCGGAAAAGTACAAACAGGCGGAGCTGGTTTTCAAAATCTGCGGCATCCATCGGGCAATAAGCTTGAAGAGCCTGGCGATACACTTCAGCCAGTTTCCGGCGAAGATTGTCGGGAAAGTTGGCCTTGGCCTGCCAGAGGAAGGAAGCAACGTCATAGAGCACCGGCCCGCGACGTCCGCCCTGAAAGTCGATGAAGCGGGGAGATTCCTGACTGATCATCACGTTGCGGCTCTGGAAATCGCGGTACATGAAAGCACGGGGAGAAGCCTGAGCGAGTGTGTCGGCCATCCGTTCGAAGTCATCTTCCAGCCGGTCTTCCTGAAACTCCGTCCCGGTGGCTTTCAGAAAGCAGTATTTAAAATAGTTCAAGTCCCAGAGTGCACTCCGCCGGTTGAATTCAGGTTGCGGATAACACTTCCCGAAGTCCATGCCTTCCGCTCCTTCAAATTGGAAGCGGGCGAGATCCTGCATCGTCCGTGTCAGAAGCTTTAAGGTCGGTTCGTCAAAATCCTGTCCCCGGCGGTTCTTGATCAGATCGAACAATTGCGTATTCCCCAGATCTTCCTGAAGATATGCGTTCTGGTCGTCGGATACGGCAAATACTCTCGGAACGGGCAGGCCTTTGTGGTGGAAATGGGAAGCCATGTAGAGGAATGTCCGGTTTTCTTCCACGGAAGTACCGATGACTCCGATCAGGGTTTGTTCTCCTTTCAGACGGAAATAGCGGCGGTTGGAGCCGGCCCCGGGAAGAGATTCGATGGCTTCGGGAGCTTTTCCGGTGAAGGTCTTGTATAGAGTTTCCAGTATGTCGGTATTCATGAGTTCTTTTTGTAAGATTTATTTAAAACATTTCAAAAGTACAATACTTTTTCCGAATTTGCTTACTTTTGCATGGAATTTTAAAATGGTATGACTATGTTTATGAATGTAAGGAAACTGATTCTGGCAGGAGCCGCTTCGTTGCTTGTTGTGGCTTGTGCGCAGGAGAAAAAAGAAGGTTATGTGATTGAAGGCGAAATAGCCGGTATCCAGACTGGTACCATTTATCTGAAATGCTATCGGAACGGAGCCTTTGAAGAGGTGGATTCGGCCGCCATTGAGAATGGAAAGTTTACGTTCAAGGGTACCTCCGACGAACCGTTGGCATATGCTCTTACTACGGTGAAGGAGAACAAGCGTCCGCAGGTATTTTTTCTGAGCAATGAAAGTGTGCAGGTGAAACTGGACGAGATGCAGAAACAACTCCAGGTATCCGGATCTCCGGAACAGGATCTTTATGCACAATATGAGGGCCGGGTAAGTGAAGATGCGGTGTTGATGGACAGCCTGTTTGCCCGTCATTCCGATTCCCCCGTTAGTGCTTATTTGTTTGTACGCAATCTGCTTTCGCGTCTGGACTATGCTTCGGTGAAGGCTTACCGCGACCGGCTGGATGCTTCGCTGGAAGGAACGGAGTATGTGCGTCAGATTGATGCCCAGCTTGCTTTGCTGTCCCGTCTTCAGGTAGGTGCTGAGGCTCCTGATTTTACGTTGCCCGATGCGGAAGGAAACGATGTCCGTTTGTCATCGTTCCGTGGAAAATTTGTACTGATTGACTTCTGGGCATCCTGGTGTCCTGATTGCCGGAAGGAAAATCCGGTTATCGTGAAGGCATGGAATCAGTTCAAGGATAAGAATTTTACGATTCTCGGTGTGTCACTCGACCGCAAGAAGGAGCCGTGGCTTCAGGCCATCGAAAAAGACGGACTGACCTGGACTCATGTCTGTGACTTCAAGGACTGGAACTCGGACGTGGCAAAGATGTATGCCGTAAAGTGGATTCCGAAGAGTTTCCTGCTTGATCCGGAAGGAAAGATTGTAGCCAGCGGGCTGGAAGGAGATGCGCTCCTGGATAAGTTGCAGGAAGTCCTGAAATAAAGAGGAAGGAACGGGCCGGACCGGCAGGAGATATCCTGAAAAAAGCCCGTGAACTTTTTAAAAAAGAATTCGGCGTGTTGATGAAAACGTTTCGGCGTTTGGATCAACACGCCGAAGCGTTTTTATTCTCTCATTTTCTCGGCCAGATACTGTCCCGTATACGAGGCGGCACATCGGGCGACTTCTTCAGGTGTACCGGCCACGACAAGATTACCGCCCTGATCTCCTCCTTCCGGTCCCAGATCGATGACATAGTCGGCACACTTGATGACGTCCATGTTGTGTTCGATAATCACGACGGTATGTCCGCGGCTGATCAGTGCATCGAAAGCCTCGAGCAGTTTCTTGATGTCGTGGAAATGAAGTCCGGTAGTCGGCTCATCGAACACGAAAATGGTTGGTTGTGCCTTTTCGATGCTCAGGAAATAAGCCAGCTTGACACGCTGGTTTTCACCTCCTGAAAGAGTGGATGACGACTGGCCCAGCTTGATGTATCCCAATCCCACTTCCTGCAGGGGCTCCAGGCGTTTCACGATCTTCTTCTGGTTGTGCTGGGTGAAGAACTCAACGGCCTGGTTAACCGTCATCTCAAGTATATCGTAAATGTTCTTTCCTTCGAATTTCACTTCCAGGGTATCGCTCTTGAAACGTTTGCCGTGACAGGACTCACATTCCAGTACCAGGTCGGCCATGAATTGCATCTCTACGGTCACCGTACCTTCTCCCTTACACTCTTCGCACCGTCCGCCTTCGGTATTGAATGAAAAATAGCCGGCGGTATAACCCATCTGTTTAGCCAGAGGCTGTTCCGCAAAGAGTTTCCGGATCTCGTCGTACGTCTTCACGTAAGTCACGGGATTGCTTCGGGAAGATTTTCCGATCGGGTTCTGATCAACAAATTCAATATCGTTCACCATCTTGATATCACCTTCCAGGGAGATGAATTCGCCCGGACGGTCACTGGCCTCACTATATTCGCGCTTGAGGGCCTTGTAGAAAATGTCACGTACCAGCGTACTTTTACCCGAACCGCTGACTCCCGTAACGACGGTCATGACGTTGAGCGGGAAACGGACATCAATTCCTTTCAGATTGTTTTCGCGGGCTCCCTTGATCTCGATGAAGTTGTTCCAGGAACGGTGTGTTGCCGGTAGCGGAATGGTTTCTTCACCCAGCAGGTAACGGACGGTGTAACTGTTGCTTCCTTTCTTCAGGTCTTTCATGTCGCCCTGGTAGACAATTTCTCCACCCAGGCGTCCTGCTTTCGGACCGATGTCGATGATGTAGTCGGCCGCCCGGATGATTTCCTCATCGTGTTCCACGACGACAACCGTATTCCCGAGTTGTTGTAACTGGCGCAATACTTTGATCAGCTTGTCGGTATCCCGGCTATGCAGGCCGATGCTGGGTTCGTCGAGGATGTAGAGCGAACCGACCAGACTGCTTCCCAGAGAGGTGGCCAGATTGATGCGCTGGCTTTCTCCTCCCGAGAGTGAATTGCTCAGACGGTTGAGTGTCAGGTATCCCAGGCCAACGTCGGTCAGGAAGTTGAGCCGGTTGTTTATTTCATTCAGCAGACGCTTGGCGATGGCCTGATCGTGTTCGTCGAGCGTCAGGGTGCGGAAGAATTCCTTGAGACGGTAGACCGGCATTTCTACGAGTTCGGTAATGTTTCGTCCGCCTACCTTGATATAATTGGCTTCCTTCTTCAGGCGTCCTCCATGACAGGTCGGGCAGACGGTTTTTCCCCGGTAACGGGCGAGCATGACCCGGTACTGGATCTTGTACTGGTTTTCTTCAAGCATTTTGAAGAACGAGTCGATGCATACCTTTTCGCGCGGTCCGTGCCAGAGATAATCCTTCTGTTCCTGAGTCAGTTCATAGTAAGGAGTGAAGATCGGGAAGTCATGTGCCGGAGCTTCCCGCAGGAATTCGGAAAGCCATTCGCTCATTTTCTCTCCCCGCCAGCAGATAACGGCTCCGTCGTAGACACTCAGGGCGCGGTTGGGGATGACGAGATGTTCATCGATGCCGATGATTTTTCCGAAGCCTTCGCAGGTGGGGCAGGCTCCGATCGGCGAATTGAATGAAAACATCTGGTCGCTGGGTTCCTCGAACTTGATTCCGTCCGCTTCAAACTTGGTGCTGAAACGATGAAGCTGAGTCTGTCCGTCGGGCAGGTAGAAACGCAGGAGACAGGCTCCGTCGCCTTCATACATGGCCGTTTCGGCGGAGTCGGTCAGACGGCTGACGGCATCCTTCGTGTCGTCACAACTCATGCGGTCCACCAGCAGGTAGATCTGGTCATCGGGCTGATAGGTATATTCTTCGATGCGGATCATTTCTCCGTTTACCTCCAGACGGGTGAAACCCTGCTTCATGTCCATGTCAATCTGTTCGGCTACGGTACGTCCTTCGCGCGGAAGAATCGGAGTGAGTACGGTGTAGCGGGTTCCTTTCGGATAGGAGAGCATGCAATGGACGATATCCTCCGGGCTGTCTTTCTTTACCAGTTGTCCGCTTACGGGCGAATAGGTTTTTCCGATACGGGCAAACAGCAGGCGCAGATACTCGTAGATTTCGGTGGAGGTTCCGACGGTGGAACGCGGGTTCCGGCTCACTACCTTCTGTTCGATGGCAATGGCGGGCGGAATGCCTTTGATAAAGTCACATTCGGGCTTGCTCATTCTTCCGAGGAACTGGCGGGCATACGAGGAAAGGCTTTCCACATAGCGCCGTTGTCCTTCGGCATAGAGCGTGTCGAACGCCAGCGAGGATTTCCCCGAGCCCGACAATCCGGTGATAACCACCAGCTTGTTGCGCGGGATATCTACGTCAATGTTTTTCAGGTTGTTGACTTTAGCTCCTTTGATGGATATATAGTTACTTTCAGCCATGTTCGTTTTTCGTTTAGATGAGTGTACAAAGATAGCGATTTTTGGCTATCTTTGCGGCTCGAAGCAATCGAAATCGACAACAAATGCTAAATATGAAATTAAGAATCTTACTTGTAGTCTTGATGACATGGATGGGGGCCTTCTGCCTGTCGGCCCAGTCCCGATATCCCAAGCGTGAATTCCGCGGAGCGTGGATACAATGTGTGAACGGCCAGTTCCAGGGTATGCCGACCCAGAAAATGAAGCAGACACTGATCAGTCAGCTCGATAATCTGAAGGGTGCCGGAATCAATGCCATAATCTTTCAGGTGCGTGCCGAGGCCGATGCCTTGTACCGTTCCAGCTACGAGCCCTGGAGCCGTTTTCTGACGGGAGTTCAGGGAAAAGCCCCGCAACCCATGTGGGATCCTCTCCAGTTTATGGTGGAAGAATGTCACAAGCGCGGCATGGAGCTGCATGCCTGGATCAATCCTTACCGGGCACAGACCAAGGGGACGACGGCTCTTTCGCCCATGCATCCTTATAACCGCTATCCGGAACTCTTTGTCCGCTATGCCGGCCAGCTTTACTTTGATCCGGGATATCCTGAATCGCGGAAATACATTTGCAAGATTGTACGTGACATCGTGACGCGTTATGATATTGATGCCATTCATATGGATGATTATTTCTATCCTTATCCGAATCCGGGCGAGGAATTTCCGGACGATGTAAGTTTCGCGGCTTACGGAAGAGGATTTACAAACCGTGCCGACTGGCGCCGTGACAATGTGAACGTACTGATCAAGGAAATCCACGAAACGGTACGCGCCTGCAAGCCGTGGGTGAAGTTTGGTGTATCTCCTTTCGGTATTTACCGCAACCAGAAGAATGATCCGAACGGAAGTGCAACCCGCGGACTCCAGAACTATGATGATTTGTATGCCGATGTCCTGTTGTGGGTAAACAACGGATGGGTGGACTATAACATTCCGCAGATCTATTGGGAAATCGGACATCCGGCGGCCGATTATGATACGCTTATCCGCTGGTGGGCGAAACATTCGGCAGCCCGTCCTCTCTTTATCGGACAGGATGTGGTACGCACCGTGACGAAAGCCGACCTTCAGAATCCCCAGCAAAGCCAGATTCCGGCCAAGTATCGTTTGCAACGTTCGTTGCCTACGGTTCAGGGAAGTAGCCAGTGGTATGCGGCCGCCGTGGTGGAGAACCGCGGACATTACCGTGATCTGCTGGTGAGCGAATACCACAAGTATCCGGCGCTGATTCCGGTTTCACCCTTCATGGACGACAAGGCACCGGGTAAAGTGAAGAAGCTGAAGCCTGTCTGGACGGAAGACGGCTACATCCTGTTCTGGACCGAACCGAAAGCCAAGACGGAAATGGATAAGGCTGTTCAGTATGTCATATACCGTTTTAACAACAAGGAAAAGGTAGATTTGCATGATCCGTCTCATATTGTTGCCATTACGCGCGACAATTTCTACAAACTTCCTTACGAGAGCGGCGACGTGAAGTATCAGTATGTGGTGACAGCACTCGACCGCCTGCATAATGAGTCGAAAGCCGTAAAGAAGAAAGTCAAACTCTGATTCGCTTCACTATGGAGAATGATGATAGGAAATGGGAGATTCTCCAGAGCGAGTATCTCATCAAGCGCCCCTGGCTTACGGCACGACGTGACCGGGTGCGCCTGCCCAATGGGGTGATCAACGACGAGTATTATGTCCTTGAATACCCCGACTGGGTCAATGTGATTGCCATTACGAAAGAAGGAGATTTCCTGATGGAACGCCAGTACCGGCACGGTCTGCAATGGACGGGTTATGAACTTTGTGCCGGAGTGTGCGAGGCCGGTGAAGATCCGCTGGAATCTGCCCGCCGCGAGCTTTATGAAGAAACAGGTTATGCCGGAGGGGAATGGGTGAAGCACATGACGATTTCCGCAAATACGAGTACCATGACGAATCTTTGTCATTGCTTTGTGGCAACGGGAGTGGAACGCGTATCCGGCCAGCATCTGGAAGAAACGGAGGATATTTCGGTTCATCTCCTTTCGGTGGACGAGGTACGCCGCCTGCTTACGGGTAATGAGATCCGCCAGGCGCTGATGGCTGCTCCTTTATGGAAATACTTTGCAGAGCATCATTTGCTGTAAAATAAGACAGGGGCGGAGCATAATGTTCCGTCCTGTGTTATTTGAATAAAATAGAAGGGGGTAGTGGAGCATACCGGACTCGAACCGGTCACCTCGACACTGCCAGTGTCGCGCTCTAGCCAGATGAGCTAATGCCCCTTGTCTGAATTTCTTCGCGAAGATAAGACATGAATCGATTTCCGGCAATGATTCCTGCTTTTTTCTTTTCTTGTGAAACAATATTTAACAAAACTGAAAGTTATGGATATACAGATTCGAAAAGCCCTTCCGGCTGATCTGGACGTATTGATGGATATCTTTGAGGTGGCACGCCGTTTCATGCAGGCCACCGGCAATCCGAACCAGTGGATCAACGGTTATCCCGGACGGGAACTGATGGAGCGTGAAGTGGAAGCCGGACATTGTTTTGTGTGCATCGATGACCGGCAGGAAATCATCGGTACTTTTTGCTTTATTTTGGGTGAAGATCCCACCTATGCTTACATTGAGGACGGCTCCTGGCCCGATCAGGAACCTTATGGAGTGATTCACCGGCTGGCTTCCCGGGGCACTTGTCCGGGAGTGGCTGAGGCTTGCGTCCGCTGGTGTGCCGGTCAGGGAGTCCATCTTCGGGCAGATACTCATGCCGATAACTGCGTCATGCAGCACATTCTGGAGAAGCAGGGCTTCGTAAGATGCGGAATTATCTATGTGGCCAACGGTACTCCGCGCATTGCTTATCAGCGCGGATAGGATCATTTTTCTAAATAAGTCTTAATTGATAAATATTTTCCGCCGGAAATTTTTTCTAATTGCAATAATTTATTTCCTTTGCAAAAAGTTTCCATTAGAAATTAAATATTTATCAAGATAGATTATGAAATACGTCATTATTGGAGGGGTGGCCGGTGGAGCCACGGCGGCGGCACGCATCCGTCGCAATACGGAAAAGGCAGAAATCATTCTGTTTGAACGGGGTGAATACATTTCGTATGCCAATTGCGGATTACCTTATTATATAGGAGGTGTTATTGAGGAGCGGGAGCGTTTGTTTGTCCAGACTCCTGAAGCCTTCGGCAAGCGTTTCAACATCGATGTACGTACCCGTTCGGAAGTGACGGGAATTGATACCGCCGGAAAGCAGGTAACCGTCCGTACGTCCGAAGGCCGGGTGTACACGGAAAGCTATGACAAGCTGCTTCTTTCACCGGGTGCGTCTCCGGTGCGTCCTCCTCTGCCCGGAATTGAAAACCGGGGAATTTTTACCTTGCGCAATGTGAACGATACCGACCGCATCAAGCAATACATGAACGAGCATGAGGTGAAGCGTGCCGTCATTGTGGGAGGAGGTTTTATCGGACTGGAGATGGCTGAGAATCTTCATCATGCCGGAGCTGAAGTATCCGTTGTGGAAATGGCAGATCAGGTGATGGGCCCCATCGACTATTCCATGGCTGCTCTGGTTCACGAGCACCTGCTTCAGAAAGGAGTGAAACTCTATCTGAAACAGGCCGTCGAGTCATTCGAGGAAACTTCACAAGGGCTGGCCGTGCATTTCAAGTCGGGTGTCCTTCTGGAAGCCGATCTTGTGATCCTTTCCATCGGCGTACGTGCCGAAACCCGGCTGGCCGAGCAAGCCGGTCTGAAACTGGGGGAAATGAAAGGTATCTACGTGGACGAATATCTGATGACTTCCCAGTCTGATGTCTATGCCGTTGGCGATGCCATTGAATATCCGCATCCGATTACCGGCAAGCCCTGGCTGAACTTTCTGGCAGGTCCGGCCAACCGCCAGGCACGTATCGTGGCCGACAACATGGTGTTTGGAAACCGTATCAAGTACGAGGGATCCGTGGGTACTGCCATTGCCAAGGTATTCGATATGACCGTTGCTTCTACGGGACTTCCCGCCAAACGCCTGAAACAATTCCAGTTGCCTTATCTTTCGGCTACCATCCATTCCGGTTCTCATGCCGGTTATTATCCCGGTTCGCTTCAGATGGATATCAAGATCACTTTCTCGCCGGAGGACGGACGTCTCTACGGAGCGCAGATCGTGGGGTATGACGGAGTAGACAAACGGATTGATGAATACGCCCTTGTCGTAAAACGCGGAGGTACGGTCTATGACCTGACGGAACTGGAGCATGCATATGCACCTCCATTCTCTTCGGCCAAAGATCCGGTAGCTGTATCGGGTTACGTAGCCGGCAATATCCTGAGTGGAAAGATGACTCCCCTTTACTGGCGTGAACTTCGTGATGCCGACCTGAGCGGAGTGACACTGGTGGACGTGCGTACCGCCGATGAATATGCACTTGGCCGTATCCCGGGAGCTGTGAATGTGCCCCTTGACGACCTTCGTGCCCGTCTTTCGGAAATCCCGGCCGACAAGCCCGTATGGCTGTATTGCGGAGTAGGTCTGCGCGGGTACCTTGCTTCGAACATCCTCAAGGAAAACGGTTACAAGGAAGTACGCAATCTGATCGGTGGTCTGAAAACCTACAAGGCGGCCATCGCTCCCTTGCCTTCCCCCGAAGATTATGCTCCCACCTGCGGAGGAGGCTGTTCTGCTCCGAAGGAAAATACAGAATGCCGGCCGGCCAGGGTGCTGAAACTGGATGCTTGCGGACTCCAGTGTCCGGGACCGGTTCTGAAACTCAAGCAACACATGGATAACCTGAAGCCCGGTGAACGTCTGGAAGTTTCGGCTACGGATGCCGGATTCCCGCGCGACGCCGAAGCCTGGTGCCGGTCAACGGGCAACCGCTTCCTTTCGAAGACTTCCGGCAAGGGAGTATATCAGGTCGTAGTGGAAAAAGCAGCATGCGGATCAGCTCCGTCCGTTCCGTCGGAAGGCGATAAAGGAAAAACTTTTATTCTTTTTAGCGATGACCTTGATAAAACTTTAGCTACCTTTGTGCTGGCTAACGGCGCGGCGGCTACCGGACGGAAAGTGACGATCTTCTTCACTTTCTGGGGACTGAATGCCATTAAGAAAGAGCGTAAGCCCCACGTACGGAAGGACTTCTGGGGACGGATGTTCGGATGGATGCTTCCGGCCGATTCACGGAAACTCGGACTTTCAAAAATGAATATGGGAGGAATCGGTGCCCGGATGATGCGTTTCCTGATGAAAGAAAAGGGGATTGACTCGCTGGAAACGCTCCGTCAACAGGCCATTGACAACGGAGTGGAATTCATTGCCTGCCAGATGTCGATGGACGTAATGGGAATCAAACGTGAAGAATTGCTTGATTCCGTGAGTGTCGGTGGGGTGGCCACCTACATGGAGCGCGCCGAACAGGCCAATGTCAACTTGTTTATTTGATTGTATGGAGAAAATTACTTGTATATGTGTGATGAGAGAGCTTTTCCAGGCTCTCTCTTTACTGGAATCCCGTTTGTTGGAAAGCCACGGCATTTCGTTGAACGAGGCGGTGGTCCTGTGTAGTGTCGGCACGGAAACCGTGACGGCAAGCACCATTGTGAGCCGCACCGGAATGACTCCTTCGCATGCTTCGAAGGTGATCCGCATGGCCGAAGAAAAGGGCATGCTTGAACGTACACCGGGGACAAAGGACAAGCGCCAGATGTATTTTGTTCTTACCGGCAAGGCAAAGACCTGTCTGGCCGGTATTCGTGAGCAGGGAGTGGAAATTCCGGAGATGCTTGCTCCCCTGTTTCGGGAACATCAGGTTTGAGAAAGGAGACAAAGGATATGGCTAAACATAAATTCCAGTTGGAAGTGCCCGGCAGAGCAGACCGGGTATTGCTTCATACCTGTTGTGCACCCTGTTCGTCGGCCATCATCGAATGTCTGATACAACACGGAGTTCGCCCTACCATCTATTATTGCAATCCCAACATTTATCCGCGGGAAGAATACCTCATCCGCAAGGACGAGTGTACCCGTTATGCCCTTTCCCTGGGGCTGGAGATTGTGGATGCCGATTACAACCATGAAGCCTGGCTGGAAGCCATGCGGGGGCTGGAGCAGGAACCCGAACGCGGAGGCCGGTGTCTGAAATGTTTCCGCCTGCGTCTGCTCGATACGGCCCGTTATGCCCATGAACACGGCTTCTCGCTCATTACTACCACACTGGCTTCTTCGCGCTGGAAAAGCCTTGACCAGATCAATGAAGCCGGTCGATATGCCGTGTCCGTCTATCCCGATGTCATCTGGTGGGACCAGAACTGGCGGAAGGGCGGACTGAGCGAACGTCGCCTGGCCATTATCCACGAATATGGCTTCTACAACCAGCAATATTGCGGATGCGAGTTCAGCATGCGGGCTTCTCAGGCTCGATAGGAACCGTATTCTCCTTGTAGGCGGCAAATCCTTTTACTTTGACCCGCTCTTTTTTCTCTTCTTCGCTTCCGGTGGCCGAGCCCAGCTGGTTCAGATTATCCTTGATGGCATTGTGCGTATCGAAGAAATAGTCGAGCAACATCTTCATGTGCTCCTCCAGTTCTCCTTCGTTGGGCGAGAAGAAAGTATGGCAACGCGAGTGCAGACCAATGGTCTTTTCGTCTTCGTCCACCATGTAGACGGTTGTAATGAGTGAGTTGACATTCACCGCATTGATCACTTCCTTCAGGACGGGGAGCGCCTCATTGTCCACATTGATGGAGCCCCACCACGGGTTCCAGATCATGATGAAGCGGTTTTCTTCCTCGGCGGCGATGTAGAAGTCATCTCCCTGGTATTTGAAGGTCACGTGTCCTTCCTCATTGATTTCGGGCTGGCATCCTATTTTTTTCAGGACACTGATCACCAGTTTTTGGGTAGAAATATTGTCCAGCTCGTCGCGTGTCATCCGTTCGATGTGATCCAGCCGTTTGCGGCGTTCGTGCATGAATCGCATGAGAAACAGGACTATGGGCCACAGGGCCAGAGCTATGACGGCAATCAGAATGGTAACGTCGGTAATGTTGTTCATGGCAGATTTGATTTTGGTTCTGCTTATAAAGTTAGGAAAATAAACGATAGATGTAACATCTCTCATTAGTTATTAGACTTTTTTAAAGGTCGCAGGAGCAGTAAAACGACATTCTTTTTGTTTTATATACGAAACAATAAAAAACTGGACTTATGAGAGGTATGATTGTAATAATGCTGATGGCTTTGTCCGTAGTGGCAGGGCAGGCACAGGAAACCCGGGAACTGACCCGGCAGGAAAAGAAAGAAATGCAGGCACGTCTGGACAGCTTGCTCCATGTGGAGGCAGAAGAGGCGGTCAATGCCCGTGCCTTTACGCTGGAAGCCGACAAGGTGATGTTCAAGTATGGCGAAACGGCCTACGTTACGTCGACCACGAACTTTGTTTCCGTGAAAGGCGACGATGCGGTGGTGCAGGTAGCTTTCAATGTGCCGGTAAGCGGTCCTAACGGACTGGGCGGAGTCACCGTCGACGGTTCTGTATCCAGCTATGAAGTGGAGAAAGACAAGCGCGGCAACCTGCTTCTGACGATGAACGTGATGGGTACCGGTATTTCGGCCCGTGTGGATATCACGCTTTATAAGGGAAGTAACGAGGCATCGGTGACCATAACACCCAACTTCAACTCAAACCGGATGACGCTGAGCGGACAGATTGTACCGATAGAGAAAAGTAAAGTATTTAAAGGACGTTCCATCTGACGGAGGTCACCTGAGTGACAATTTCCGTACCGGGTACGAACCTGTTAATGATAAGGAGAAAGAAGTATGAAAAAAATGTTATTCCTGGCTTGCATGGCGCTTACTCTGGCTGCCTGCGAGAAAGATCCGGACATGAACCAGCTGGATGCAGATCTGGTGGTCTATACGGATCATGACAATAATGCCGCTTTCGACGGCTATAAGACTTATTTCCTTCCGGACAGTATTCTGGAGGCGGGAGGATACAAAGCATCCTACTGGAAGGATGAGAACGCGAAAGCCCTCGTCGATGCGGTGGCCCAGCAGATGGATAGCCGCGGCTATACCCGTCTGACAGATCCGGAGAAGAAAGATCAGGCCGATGTGGGCGTGCAGCTCTCATACGTGGCACAGACGAATCATGTGGTTTCCTATCCCAGTTATGGCGGATGGTGGGACTATGGTTTCTGGGGACCCTGGTGGGGAGGCTGGTATTATCCGTATCCCGTGAGCTATTCTTACGACACTCAGACCATGCTGATTGAAATGGTTGATCTGACGAAAAAGGACACTTCGGAAGTGAAGAAGCAGGACATTCCCGTGGTATGGTATGTCAGCATGTCCGGATTCATGTACGGCAACGGACGCGTCAACCAGCAGTTGTTGCTGGACGGTGTGAACCAGGCCTTTGAGCAGTCACCCTATATACAATCGAACAAATAAAGGAGGAAAACAACATGAAAACGATCTATACATATTTAAAGAGAGTAGTGCTGGCAGGCTGTATGCTTGCCGGAGCTGCTGCTCCAACCTTCGCACAATGGGATTCCAGCAAAGCCCATCTGATAGTAGACTGGCAGATGAACGCTCCGTTCTCGACCGGTTATGCCGACAAGATCAGCGGATGGGGTATGAACTTTGAAGGTCTGTACGACGTGACTCCGCGCTGGTCAGTAGGTGCCTTTGTGATGTACCACACCAACCACCGTTATATCGGCCGTCAGACCCTGCAATTGTCACCGACGGAATCGCTGACCACCGATCAGCAACGTTCGGCTTTCCAGCTTCCTTTCGGTGTGTCAACGGCCTACACTCTGTGTCAGGGCAATTATGTCCGTCCGTATATCGGTGCGAAAGCCGGAGCTGTGTTTGCTCGTAACACCACTTACTTTTCTTCCACAGGCGTGTATGACGAAGCGTGGGGATTCTACGTGTCACCCGAAATCGGCCTGCGGATCTATCCGGTTCCCGGCAAACGCTTCGGGTTCCATGTGGCCGGCTATTACAGCTATGGTACCCAGCACACGAAAACCCTGACCTGCGATATCGAAGGACAAAGCAATGCGGGTTTCCGTGTGGGTGTGATCTTCTGATCACTATGATCTGAATATTTCTGTTAATTGAATATATTTTTCTCGTTTTTCAACAGAGGGGTGGGGGTTGTGAAATTCTCACCCTTCGCCTTTTTGGAGCGTGACGGTGATCCGCTTATTTTGTGGATGATTCTCTATCTGATTACCAATGATCTATAATCATACTAAGAGTGCCTTCACAACGACCGCACGATTGAGCCCCAACGACCGCACGATTGAGCCCCAACGACCGCACGATTGGGCCTCAACGACCGCATAATTCACCCCTAACGACCGCACGATTCGGTTGTATTGAATAGAGGGTTAAGAAGGATCTGGGCTAGCAGTGTTTTTCTTTAAAACAATGTAGAGAGTAAGGTTGTAAAGGAGTTTTCAAATTAAATATCTGTCTGCAAAAAAAAGTCTGCTGCATACATTCTTGAATGACATTTCTGATTAATTGTATTTTGTTTCAGGAATGTTGTTCGTGATGCGTGCAGCAGACTTATGAAATAAAACTTTTTATATCGTTTTATGCTTTAAAATCCGGTTCTTACCGTGCCTGTATGCGGGTGATTTCTCCGATGTACAGGGTATATTCTTTCGACGGATCAATGGACTGGTTAAGTGATTTCAGTTCTTCGGCCGACATTTTCTGGGTAGTAGATTTCCGGCATTCGATAACCACGGCAGGCTCGGTGCCCCGGGCGGTATAGAACGAAATGCGGTAGGTGTCGTTGTGTTCCATCAGGGTGCTGGCTGCATAACGGCTCTGGTCGATGAGCAGGTAGGAAACGTTCTTGTTGAACATCTGTCCGAATCCTCCCCAGTTTTCGGCTTTGATGTCGATAACTTCATCGTTGGCCGTAAGGGTGATGCGTCCGTCTTTGGTCATTTCGTTCAGGTTGGCCGGAAGCTGGGCAAAGCTGATGTCCTGAAGCTTGCCTGAAGGAGTTGCCGGTACGACAGGGGTTGCAGGTATGGCGGGAGCGGCAAGTGCTGCCTGTCCCAGTGCGTTGGTGGCCGCGAGGAAAAGCTCGTCTTTCAGGTCGATGGTTTCGCGTCTGAATTTGCCGCAGATGGGAGCCAGCTTGGTCTGTTTCTTGTTCAGTGCCATTTTGTCGTTGATCCACTCTTCAGCGGTGTATTTTTCGCCTCCGTCGCGGGCTTCGTCATACCAGTAGCGGATGCGGCTCATGGTCAGCAGACATTGTCCGTCGCCGGCTTTTGCCGTGAGCTGGTAGTAGACCCGGGTGCGGTCGAGCGAAAGGGCCGTAGAGGAGAATACCATCCATTCTTCGGCCGATGCGGCGATGTCTCCGTCTTCCTTGTTGGTGTAGACTACGCGGCTCTGCATGCCGTCTTCGGGCTGGAAGCGTTCGTTGGCCCAGTCAAGCATACGCTGGTAAATTTCATCTTTTGAGAGTCCGGGAGCGTTGATTTCCCGGGTGAAGGTAATTTTTCCGTCTTCATAGGTAAGTGCGCCTGCCAGGTATTTGGGATCGGAGTTGTTTTTCTCCTTGTTGTCTTTCGCGATGGCGAACAGAGGAAGGCAGGCCAGAAGGATCAGTAAGATTTTTTTCATGGTTTTCTCTTTTAACTTTGCACAAAGATAGAAAATAAAAAAGAGAAGCAGTTTTCTGCTTCTCCTTTTTTGTTATTTTAAGACAATGTCTTTATTTTACGGGGATCTTGTCGATACGTGCCTGATGACGTCCTCCTTCGAAAGCGGTGTTGAAGAATTCGGTCATGATCTGGTCGGCGGTTGCTGTATCGATAAATCTTCCGGGCATTACGAGCACATTGGAGTCATTGTGCTGGCGGGCAAGCCGGGCGATTTCGGGGATCCAGCAGAGTGCGGCGCGTATTCCCTGGTGTTTGTTGAGGGTCATGCTGATTCCTTCTCCACTTCCGCAGATGGCGATGCCCGGATAGCATTCGCCTGCTTCTACGGCTTCGGCCAGCGGGTGAGCGAAGTCGGGATAGTCGCAGCTGGCGGTTGAGTAGGTACCGAAATCTTTATATTCCCATCCTTTTTGTTCCAGCCATTGTTTCACGAATTCTTTCAGTTCGAATCCGGCATGGTCGGAAGCCAATCCTATTGTTTTCATCAGAACATTGCTTTTACTTGGTTATACACATTTTCGGCGTTGAAGCCTAATTTTTCATCCAGTACCTTGTAGGGAGCTGAGAAGCCGAAAGAGTCGAGTCCCCATACTTTTCCGTTGGCTCCTACCAGTCCTTCCAGGTTGACGGGAAGTCCGGCGGTAAGGCCGAATACTTTGGCTCCGGTGGGGATGATGCTTTCCTGATATTCTTTGCTCTGGCTCCGGAAGAGTCCTTCGGAAGGTACGGATACGATACGTGTCTTGATACCGTCCTTGTGGAGGAGTTCGGCTCCGGCTACGAGGGTAGACACTTCTGATCCGGATGCTACGAGGATCACGTCGGGAGTACCTTCAGAGTCGCTTACGATGTAAGCTCCCCTGGCTGCTTCGGCGTAGTTGGTTCCTGCGGGCAGGCTGTTGACGTTCTGGCGTGAGAAGATCAGGCCGGTAGGGGTGTCGGTATTTTCCATGGCGAGCTTCCAGCATACGGTAGTTTCGTCCACATCGGCGGGACGGAGTACGAGCATGGAGTTCTTGCCGTCGTGGTTCTTGATTTTTTCCATCAGGCGGATCTGTGCTTCCTGTTCTACGGGCTGGTGGGTAGGTCCGTCTTCACCTACACGGAAAGCATCGTGTGACCAGATGAACTTCACGGGAAGTTTCATGAGTGCGGCCATACGGATGGCAGGTTTCATGTAGTCGGAGAATACGAAGAAGGTTCCGCAGGCAGAGATCACACCTCCGTGGAGGGTCATACCGATACAGCAGCATGCCATGGTGAGTTCGGCTACTCCTGCCTGGAGGAATGCGCCGCTGAAGTCGCCCTTGGCGAAGGCATGGGTTTTGTTGAGGAATCCTTCGGTCTTGTCGGAGTTGGAAAGGTCGGCTGATGAACAGATCATGTTGGGCACCTGTTCGGCAAGCAGGCCGAGTACTTTGGCCGATGCGTTGCGGGTAGCGTCGCCTGCCTTCTGTTCGATAGAGTTCCAGTCGATGCGTGGAGCTTTTCCGCTGAACCATTCAGCCTGTTGTGCGGCTTTTTCAGGGTTAGCTTCTGCCCAGGCCTGTTCTTCGCGGTGGCGTTCAGCTACGATGGCTTTCAGTTCTTCCTCGCGGCGGGCATACATTTCTTTCACGTCGTCGAAGATTACGAACGGGTTTTCCAGGTCTCCTCCCAGGTTGAGGATGGTGTTCTTGTAGGCATCTCCTCCCAGGGGTGCTCCGTGGGTTTTGCAACTGTGTTCGTAAGAAGTATTGTCGGCCTTGCGTGCGCCTTTACCCATGATACATTTACCGATGATCAGAGTCGGACGCTGGTTTTCGGCTTTGGCTTCGTCGAGAGCCTGGCGGATCTGCTGGCAGTCGTTTCCGTTTATTTCGATGACGTGCCATCCCCAGGAGCGGTATTTCATGGCGGTATCTTCCGTCATGACTTCTCCGGTCTCTGTCGAGAGCTGGATGTCGTTGGCGTCATAGAACATAATCAGGTTGTCCAGTCCCAGATGTCCGGCAATACGTCCTCCACCCTGGGATATTTCTTCCTGTATGCCTCCGTCGGAGATGTAGGCATAGATGGTTTCTTTTTCAAAAGTAGGATTTCCGGTGCGTGCAGCCAGGAATTTGGCGGCGATGGCAGCTCCGATGGCGAAGACATGGCCTTGTCCCAGCGGACCGGAAGTGTTTTCGATGCCTCGCATAACGTCTACTTCGGGATGTCCCGGAGTGGGTGATCCCCATTGGCGCAGGTTTTTCAGTTCATCCATGGTGAACTTGCCCGTCATGGCGAGCTGTGCGTACAACATGGGCGACATGTGTCCCGGGTCAAGGAAGAACCGGTCGCGTCCTTCCCATTTTGGGTTGGCGGGGTCATATTGCAGATATTCTGCATACAGGACATTGATGAAGTCAGCTCCACCCATGGCACCACCCGGATGGCCGGACTTTGCTTTTTCTACCATTGCAGCAGCCAGGATACGGATGTTGTCGGCTGCGTGATTCATTAATGTGTTATCGTTCTTCATTTGTTAAAATGTTATTTCTTTTGCAAAGATAGTAATTTTTGGACGTTTCATTGCTATTTTCCGCTAAACTTGTCCCGAAATCTGCATTTCTTGTCGGGGTGTTCAGGGGGATTGAAGAATTTCCGGAGGGAATGGAGATAGCCGTTGCGGGGTCATTGTATGGGCGGCTTTATAATAATATAGGTAATGGGGATGGAATTGATTTATGTCATTAAATCTGTATTTTCTTTGTTTATGTTATATATTTGTTTGTATTTCGTGTATTATGTGATAAATTGATGTAAATATATTGTTTTAAGTAATAAAGTGAAATTTACAATATTCCATTCTTCATTTTCTTTTCTGAAAATCGGTTTCTCTCTTTGCTTTATGAAAGATGGCTTCTAATTTTGTGGGCAAATAAAAAGTAAAAATAGAGATTTAGTTTGAAAATGAAAGAGAAAGTTGTAAAACAGCAATATTATGTCAGAAATGGTGGTTCCGGATATAATCGCTCTTTCTGTATGTCGGAAGGCTTGTATGATGCGTCGTACGAACATGATGCATGCGGGGTGGGAATGATTGTAAACATTCATGGCATCAAATCTCATGCATTGGTTGATTCGGCTTTGACGGTGCTGGAGCATATGAAGCACCGGGGAGCAGAGGGAGCCGACAACAAGACGGGTGACGGAGCGGGTATTTTGCTTCAGATTCCTCACGAGTTTATTCTTCTTCAGGGGATTCCTGTACCCGAGCAGGGGGCATATGGAACGGGGCTGGTGTTTCTCCCCCGGGATCCTTCTTCACGGGAAGAGATTCTGAAGGTGATGGCTTCTGAGTTCGAAGCCGGAGATTTGCAGATGATGCCTTTGCGTGAGGTTCCTGTGCGTTCGTCCATACTGGGAGAAGCTGCCCGTGCGTCCGAGCCTGTTATCTGTCAGATTTTTGTTCGTGGAACTCTGAGAGGTGATGAGCTTGAACTTGCTCTTTATCGGGCTCGCAAGCGGATTGAACGGCGCGTGGCTCATCAGGACTTTTATATTGTTTCTTTGTCTTCACGGCTGATTGTCTACAAGGGGATGCTTTCGTCTGTTCAGCTTCGGGAGTATTTCTGCGATCTGAGTCATCCTTGTTTTACGAGCGGACTGGCCATTGTTCACTCCCGTTTCAGTACCAATACCTTGCCGGCATGGAGTCTGGCACAACCTTTCCGTCTGCTTGCTCACAACGGCGAGATCAATACGATCCGGGGAAACCGCGGATGGATGGAGGCCCGCGAAAGTGTGCTTTCCAGTTCCCGTCTGGGAGATGTGGCCGACATACGTCCTATTCTTCAGCTGGGCATGAGCGACAGTGCTTCACTTGACAATGCGCTTGAGTTTTTCTTTCATTCCGGACTGAGCCTTCCTCATGCCATGGCGATGCTCGTGCCTGAATCGTTCAATAGCAAGAATCCGACCAGTGATTCTCTGAAGGCTTTCTATGAATATCATTCCATTCTGATGGAACCGTGGGACGGACCGGCCGCCATTCTTTTCAGTGACGGACGTTATGCCGGAGGTATGCTTGACCGTAACGGACTCCGTCCTGCCCGCTATCTGATTACCCGTGATGATACGATGGTGGTAGCGAGCGAAGCCGGAGTGCTTGCCATTGATTCGGCAGAGATCCGTGAGAAGGGACGTCTCCAGCCTGGTAAGATTCTGATGGTTGATACGCGTGAGGGACGGGTGTACTATGATGCCGAACTCAAGGAGAGTCTGGCCGGTGAGCATCCTTACCGGAGCTGGCTTGAAGCCAACCGCATTGAGCTGGATGCCTTGCGTAGCGGACGTAAGGTTCCGGTTTCCGTTGACGACTATTCCCGCCGTCTGCGTGCTTTCGGCTATACCCGTGAGGATATCTCCAAGACTCTGGTTCCCATGTGTGTCAATGGCATGGAACCTACCGCATCCATGGGTAATGATGCACCTCTGGCTGTTCTTTCACGTCGTCCCCAGCTTCTTTTCAGCTATTTCCGCCAGCAATTTGCTCAGGTGACCAACCCTCCCATTGATCCCATTCGTGAGGAACTGGTCATGTCACTTACCGAATATATCGGTGCCGTGGGAAGCAATATCCTCCAGCCTGCCGAGAATCATTGCAAGATGGTGCGTCTGCCTCATCCGGTGCTTACCAATGCCCAGCTTGATTTGCTTTGCCATATCCGTTACAAAGGATTTGATGCGGTCCGCCTCCAGATGGTTTTCGACGCTTCCCGCGGAGAGGATGGCTTGCGCGAAGCTCTTGATGACCTTTGCCGCAGGGCGGAAAAGGCCGTTGATGACGGAGCCAACTATATCGTGCTTACCGACCGGGGAATTGATGCCGCTCATGCGCCCGTTCCTTCTCTGCTGGCCGTAAGTGCGGTTCATCACCATCTGATCGGTGTCCAGAAGCGTGTCCAGACCGCGCTGATTGTTGAAAGCGGAGAGATCCGTGAGGTGATGCATGCTGCTCTCCTGCTTGGTTATGGTGCGAGTGCCATCAATCCTTATATGGCTTTTGCCGTGCTTGACAGTCTGGTGGCCCGGGGGGAAGTCCAGCTCAATTATGAAACCGCCGAAAAGAACTATGTACGCGCCCTGTGCAAGGGACTTTATAAGATTATGAGTAAGATGGGTATCAGTACCATCCGCTCTTACCGCGGAGCGAAGATTTTCGAAGCCGTGGGTGTAGGAGCCGAACTCTTGCGTGATTATTTTGGAACCTCGGTGTCTACCATCGGAGGTATTGGTCTGAAGGAAGTGGCCCATGATTGTCTGGCTTTCCATCAGGCGGCCTGGTCTGAAGGAGAAAGTGATCATCCGGCCGGTGAGGAAACTACGGGCATCAGAACGAATTGTGTAAGATAGAACGGCGGCAAAAATGTTGTTGCGGCTTGTTTATCAGCGAGTTATACGAAAACGGGCTTTCATGCGAACGCAAAACGAAATGTGACATTACTTTACATACGCTTTACGGTTAAACGGCCTAAACGCAGGCTTTAAATACGTTTTTGTTACATCACCCTATAAATATCACCTAAACGGGGCTGGAATAGGCTGTAAAGGCTTATTTCGGCCTTTTTTTATGCTTGTTTAAGCGTTTAGAAATCTGTTTAAGTACCCATTTATACGAGAAAAACAAACGGTTTCAGAATCTCTTTCTTAAATGTTAAAAAAAGGGTTGGGGATACCTTTGGGGATACCAGTTGGGGATACCCTTTTTTATTTATTTTACGCGCAAAATAAAAAGTTGGGGATACCTTTTTAACTGGTTTTAAGTCGTGTATTTGGTAGGAGATTACTTTTTGTGTGTGATATTAGTGCGTTTTAATCTGTATTTTGATATAGATAGTATTATATATTTTCTCATTGATTATGTTGTAAAATTAATGTAAGTTGCTGATTTATAGTGTTTATTTGGATGATAATGCGTATTTTTACGGTGAAAACGTGTGTGTGCGTGTAGAAATGATGCAGAATAGTTCAGCAGGTAGAACAGCAGGATAAAATTCGCTTCCCTGTATGGTCCCCGGTTCGAGTCCGGGTTCTGCCCCAATACTTTTGTGAATTTGCGTTTTTATAGGTATTTGGTTTAAGGTGAACGCTCCCGGTGAAAGTCCGGGAGCTTGAGTTATGATTAAAAATTATTTACGGTGGCTTAATATAGTATTGGACCTAATGAGTTTGTCCATAGAAAGAATATGGTTGTGTGTCAAAGGTATGTCTTCTTATATAATCTTGTTCTTTTTATCTGTTTACCGATTTATATTCTATATGGTTTTAATACTATTTCCATATTTAATTCTATTCTTTCTTGGTGTCTTTCTCAGAGATGTCTGTCAATAATCCTTGAGATGAAACAGAAGAAGTAAGAAGCTTATAATCTATTTTATTTTCTTCTTTTTCTTCTAAGAGAGCAGATGGGTGAATTTCCCCTCCTAATTCAATTAGCTTTGTTAAGTCAGATATTGCAGCCCTTATTCGTCCGATACGTTCAGGATCTGAATCTTGGCCTTTATAGTATTCTTTTTCTACATCCTCTGCCAGCCTGGCCATTTCAGATTGAATAATCTTTTCATTGGTCTCTTTTATTGTTTTCATTATTTCATTTCCAATAGAGTAACGCTCATACTCTTTAGCTATAAGTTTAATTCCATAATATTTTTTAGCGGCATAGAATGCAGCTTTAGCCAGTGCTATTACTAATGCTGCCGCACCACTCGTTACGACAGATATCGTAATCCACGAAGAGCCATAGTCTAATTGTTTGAATTTTACCTGTTGTCCATATTCAGATACTGTTTGTGATAAAGCTTTGTCTATGAGGGTACATATTTTAGACAATGCTCCTATATCTTGAACTACAGGCAGTTTTATGTTAATAATATCTTCAGAATCTTCCGTTGGTACATATCGGTTTATCCATTCATACATTATACCAATGGTATATTTCATTTTATCGAGTTCTTTTTTATAATTAGTGTATTGAGTTCCATCCAAGCTAAAACGGTCTCTTAAACTTTCTATTATTTGGGTATATATATCGATTTTTAATAGTGAATGTTCTAAAATACCGGAATCGAGCAAGGCTTTTATAGCCTTTTTTGTTTGCAATATATTGTCTAAATAGTAGTAGCTCCCGCTGGTTGAAAATTTGGGGTCAAAGTTTTCGTAAGCTATATTAATATATCGTTTTATATCAAGTAGTCTCATATTGTTCTTTATTTGTAATAAAATATCATTTGTGAAGTCACGTTATAAAATTATTTCCATTTCACAGCCTCATCAAGAAATTGTTTCAGTTGTTTTTTTGTTGATTCCATTCGCACAGAATCTGGGGATGAAATATATACAGAAGTTGCATTACTTTTAGTAATATCTCCATCAGCTCCAACTATATATGTATTGATGAATAAAGAATCCCCGGAATCTGTTGAGCATAAATAGGCATGAATAATCTTTTTCCCTATGCAGTGTGGAGTAAATTTAGATTCCAAATCTTTCTTCTCATCATAATAGCTTGTAGCTTCATCATGTATAAAAGCTGAATCCAATAGCGCTTGAGCCTTTACATATTCTTGATATTGTTTTGTATCTTCAACCTTTGATATAGCGCTATCAATTACTGAATATGCAATAGGTTCATAAGTCCAAGTTTCAGGTAAAGAAGCTTGAACAAAATTTGATATTGCTCTTTCTATTTCTCTTTCAGATGTATTGCAGCATGAGCATAAAAAGAAAGATACAATGAAAAGTATATGTATAAATGCTTTCATACTATCATAACTATATTAAAAGAACTTCCTGATACTTCCCAAAACTGCATATACTTTTAGAATCATGCTGATGGGAATTTCCTGTTCACAAAACTCCTCGCTTTTATTAGAAGGAATAAGCCGTATATAACCTTCTTTCTGGCTTAATCTGACTCTTTTCACAGTACGATATTCAGCTGTAACAATACCATATATTTCTCCGGCTGGGAGATACTGAATAGGTGTAGTTACTTCACGAAGTGCGATAATGTCGCCATTGCTTATCTCCGGCTCCATGGAGTGACCGGTGAGGTTGCACCATACCACTCCAGGTTGATTGTAGGGAGGATAATTAATGTAGAAGTCAGGATTTCGCGTTTGGTCATTCACGATCACATCGAATCCTCCTATAAAATCCACATTAAAATAGGGTGCGCCTTCGTAGATTTGGTTCACGGATGGAAGTTTGTCTTCTTTTTTATCTTCTGTGCGGAGCATGTTTCCTTCTCCGAGGAGAAGCCAATCTGGGGATAAATTGGGATATTGAGTCAATATTTTGACTATCTTATCAGAGCCAAGCTCACTTTTCTTTGCATCTCCTTTAAAACTCCCTGTGAGGATAGCCTGCCCGATATCGGTCAGTTTGCATATCGCAAGGGAGGTGAGAAACACGCCTGGACACCTTCGGTAATCAAAGCTCTGCAAGTGGCTACCCGTCTGGGAAGTTATACCAAGTTTAAGGAATTTACCGCGATGGTTGACCGGAAAGAAGAACCTTTGTTCCTGCGTGATTTCTTCCGTTTCCGCCGCAACCCCATTCCGTTGGAACAGGTGGAACCGGTGGAAGACATCGTCAGACGGTTCGTCACGGGAGCAATTTCTTTCGGAGCGATCAGCAAGGAGGCTCACGAGGCACTGGCGCTGGCCATGAACAAGCTCGGAAGCCGGAGCAATACGGGAGAAGGTGGAGAGGATCCCGCCCGGTTCAGTGAAACGTTCGACGGCATTTCCCTGTCGAGCAAGACCAAACAGGTGGCTTCCGGACGTTTCGGTGTGACTACGGAATACCTGGTACATGCCGAAGAGATCCAGATCAAGGTGGCTCAGGGAGCCAAGCCCGGTGAAGGCGGCCAGCTTCCGGGATTCAAGGTAGATGAAGTAATAGCCCGTACGCGTCATTCCATTCCGGGCATATCGCTGATTTCTCCTCCGCCTCATCACGATATTTATTCCATTGAAGATCTGGCTCAGCTGATTTTCGATCTCAAGAATGTGAATCCCCGTGCCCAGATCAGCGTGAAGCTGGTGGCCGAAAGCGGAGTGGGAACCGTTGCGGCGGGTGTAGCCAAAGCCAAGGCCGACCTGATTGTGATCTCCGGTGCCGAGGGAGGTACGGGTGCTTCGCCGGCATCTTCGGTACGCTATGCCGGAACTTCTCCTGAGATGGGAGTGAGCGAGGCCCAGCAGACTTTGGTACTTAACAAGCTTCGCGGAATGGTACGTCTTCAGGCCGACGGCCAGTTGAAGACCGGACGCGATGTCATCAGCATGGCTCTTCTGGGAGCCGATGAGTTTGCTTTCGGCACCTCTCCTCTGATTGTTCTGGGATGTGTGATGATGCGCAAGTGTCATGCCAACACCTGTCCGGTGGGAGTGGCCACTCAGGATCCTAAGTTGCGTGAACGTTTCCGCGGACATTATGAGTATGTGGTCAATTATTTCCGCTTCCTGGCACAGGAGGTGCGCGAGTATCTGGCCGAGATGGGTTTCACTCGTCTGGAGGACATTGTGGGACGTACGGACCTGATTGAGATCGCTCCCCGTGAGGCGGGAAGCAAGGAAGCTCTGCTTGACTTCTCACGGATTCTATGCCGGGTAAATAACGATTCAGCCCTTTGCCATGTATCCGGTCAGTTGCATGAGATTGATCACGTAATGGACCGTGAACTCATTTCCGCCTCTTTTGCGGAACTGGAGAAAAGCGGAGACGTTACGCTGGAGTATACGGTGGCCAATACGGACCGTTCCGTAGGAGCAATGTTGTCGGGCGAAGTGGTCAGCCGTTACGGGCAGGCCGGACTGGGAAAACGGAGTCTTCACATCACCTTTCACGGGTCGGCCGGCCAGAGTTTCGGAGCCTTTCTCGTACCGGAAATCCATTTCCGTCTGGAAGGCGAAGCCAACGATTACCTGGGCAAGGGTTTGAGTGGAGGTACGATTACGGTATGTCCTCCGCGGGAGGCAACTTTCCGTGCCGAGGAGAATGTCATAGCAGGCAATACCCTGCTCTATGGAGCCACTTCCGGAGAAGTCTATATCAACGGTCAGGTCGGTGAACGTTTTGCCGTGCGTAACTCGGGAGCCGTAGCCGTGGTGGAAGGAGTAGGCGATCATTGTTGCGAGTACATGACGGGCGGATGTGTCGTCGTGCTGGGCTCTACCGGAAGAAACTTTGCGGCAGGTATGAGCGGTGGCGTGGCCTATGTCTGGGATCCGGACCGGAACTTCGACTATTTCTGCAACATGGAGATGGTAGAACTTTCCCTGGTGGAAGACAAGGCTTCCCGCGAGGAATTGCATGAGCTGGTGCGCAAACATTATTTTCAGACCGGTTCTTCGCTGGCACATTCCCTGCTCAATCATTGGGAGCGCAGCCTGGGCGAGTTTGTCCGTGTGATCCCCTTCGAGTATAAGAAGCGCCTGGCCGAAGCTTCACGGATGCGTGAAAGCCGGGAAGAGATGCAGAGTGTATATTGATGCCGGATGTCCGGAATTATAATAACCCTTTAAAATAGAAATCGATATGTGTGGAATTGTGGGTATATTCAATGTCAGGGAACAGACTCCCCAATGGAGAAACAAAGCTTTGTCGATGGCGCGCAAGATCCGTCATCGCGGTCCCGACTGGAGCGGAATTTATTGTGGAGGTACGGCAATTCTGGCTCACGAGCGTCTTTCGATCGTCGATCCCCAGAGCGGAGGCCAGCCTCTTTATTCGATGGACCGCCGGCAGATTCTGGCGGTCAACGGCGAGATCTATAATCACCGTGACATCCGCAAGCGGTATGAAGGACGCTATCATTTCCAGACGGGAAGTGATTGTGAGGTGATTTTGGCCTTGTATCGCGACAAAGGTATTTCTTTCCTGGAGGAACTGAACGGAATTTTCGCCTTTGCCCTTTATGACGAAGAAAAGGATGATTTCCTGATTGCCCGCGATCCAATTGGCGTGATTCCCCTGTATATCGGTTACGACGAGGACGGAACGGTGTATTGCGCCAGCGAATTGAAGGCGCTCGAAGGATATTGTCAGCGCTATGAGCCTTTCCTTCCTGGACATTATTATTCCGGACGCGAGGGAAAGATGAAACGCTGGTACGTACGTGACTGGATGGACTATGATGCCGTGAAGGACAACGGAGCTTCCGTGAGTCAGTTGCGGGATGCACTGGAAGAAGCCGTCCGCCGTCAGCTGATGAGTGACGTTCCTTACGGAGTTCTTCTTTCCGGCGGGCTGGACAGCTCCGTGATTTCGGCCGTGGCCAAGCAATTTGCTTCCCACCGCATTGAAACGGACGGAGCCAAGGAAGCCTGGTGGCCCCAGTTGCATTCCTTCGCCATCGGACTGGAAGGTGCTCCCGATCTGGCGAAAGCGCGTGAAGTGGCCGACTATATCGGTACCGTGCATCACGAGATACATTACACCCTTCAGGAGGGACTGGATGCCTTGCGCGATGTGATCTACTACATTGAGACCTATGATGTTACGACGGTCCGTGCGTCCACTCCGATGTATCTGCTGGCCCGTGTCATCAAGAGTATGGGCATCAAGATGGTGCTTAGCGGCGAAGGAGCCGATGAAGTGTTTGGCGGCTATCTCTATTTCCACAAGGCACCCGATGCGAAGGCATTCCATGAAGAAACGGTGCGGAAACTCTCCCGTCTTCATCTCTATGATTGCCTGAGAGCCAACAAGTCACTGGCCGCATGGGGTGTGGAGGGCCGTGTTCCTTTCCTCGACAAGGAATTCCTGGATGTAGCGATGCGCCTCAATCCCGAAGCGAAGATGTGTCCGGGAAAGACCATCGAGAAAAAGATCGTACGCGAAGCCTTTGCCGACAAGTTGCCTGAGAGCGTAGCCTGGAGACAAAAAGAACAGTTCAGTGACGGAGTGGGATACAGCTGGATCGATACGCTCCGCGAGATGACCTCTCAGGCCGTAAGCGACGAGGAAATGAGTCATGCGGCCGAGCGTTTCCCCATCAATCCTCCGCGCAACAAGGAAGAGTATTATTACCGGAGTATTTTCGAGGAACATTTCCCCAGCGAAAGTGCAGCACGGAGCGTACCCAGTGTGCCGAGTGTGGCATGTTCCACCGCGGAAGCGCTGGCCTGGGACGCACATTTCAAGAATATGAACGAACCGAGCGGGCGTGCCGTGGCCGGAATCCACGAAGACGCCTACAAAGGTTGATAACAAGAGAGAGAGTATGAAAGTGAAATTTACCAAGATGCAGGGGGCAGGCAATGACTACATCTATGTCAATACCTTCCTTTATCCGCTGGAAGAACCGGAACGCCTTTCACAGGAATGGAGCCGTCCGCACACCGGAATCGGTAGTGACGGACTGGTACTGATCGGTCCTTCGGAGGAAGGAGACTTCAGCATGCGGATTTTCAATGCCGACGGGTCGGAAGCCATGATGTGTGGAAATGCTTCCCGTTGCATCGGAAAATATGTGTACGAAAACGGTCTGACACAGAAGACCCGGGTAGCCCTGGAGACCCGTTCGGGCATCAAGATCCTGAATCTCCGGGTAAATGATGAGCGGGTGGTTGAATCGGTGACGGTAGATATGGGAATTCCCACCGGTATCACTCCCGTGGATCTGGGGGAGGGGTACGGGTATTCCCAGGGGATAGCCGTATCCATGGGAAACCCGCATCTGGTGATCTTCGTGGACCAGGTAAATGACGTCCGGCTTTCCGAAGTCGGTCCGCTTCTGGAACACCATCCTTTGTTTCCCGAACGGGTGAATGTGGAGTTTGCCCAGGTGATTGACGGGAGTCATATCCGGATGCGTGTATGGGAACGCGGATCAGGCATCACCCTGGCATGCGGTACGGGAGCTTGTGCTACCGCCGTGGCCGCGGCCTTTACGGGGCGGTGCGGACGTGAATCGGACGTCACGATGGACGGAGGAACCCTTCATCTGCAATGGAATGAATCCGACGGACATCTCCTGATGGGAGGTCCGGCAGGGAAGGTGTTCGACGGAGAAATAGAGTATGAACCTTCAAAATGAAACAATAGACTATGGCATTTGTAAACGAACACTTTTTACAACTTCAGGGAAGCTACCTCTTTTCGGAAGTGGCCCGCAAGGTAAAGGCCTTTGAGGCCGCCCATCCGCAGGTACGTCTGATCCGTCTGGGAATCGGCGACGTAACCCGTCCGCTTCCCCAGGCTTGCATCGAGGCGATGTGCCGGGCCGTCAGGGAACTGGCGGATGCCCGTACATTCCACGGCTACGGGCCGGAACAGGGATATGACTTCCTGATCAAAGCCATTCTGAAACACGACTTCGAAGAGCGGGGCATCACTCTCAGTCCGTCGGAAATCTTTATCAGCGACGGAGCGAAGAGCGACCTGGGAAACCTCACCGAACTTTTCCGTCAGGATAATCTCGTCGCCATCACCGATCCGGTATATCCGGTGTATGTGGACAGTAATGTCATGTGCGGACGTGCGGGAGTTGCCGGAGCGGACGGTTTGTGGAGCAAGGTCACTTACCTGCCTTGTACCGGTGAGAACGGGTTTGTTCCCGAACTTCCCGATCATCGGGTAGATCTGGTTTACCTGTGTTATCCCAATAATCCGACGGGTACGACTCTCACCCGTGAGCAGTTGAAGAAATGGGTGGACTATGCCCTGGACAACGACGCGCTGATCCTTTTCGATGCCGCTTACGAAGCCTTCATCAGTGAACCGGACGTGCCCCATTCCATTTATGAAATCCCCGGTGCGGAACAGGTGGCCATCGAGGTGCGGAGCTTTTCGAAGACGGCCGGCTTCACCGGAGTACGTTGCGGCTATACGGTCGTACCTGAAAAGGTGACCGCACGCACGGAAGACGGCCGGCGGGTTGCCCTTAATCCCCTCTGGAACCGTCGCCAGTGTACCAAGTTCAACGGAACGAGTTACATCACCCAGCGCGGTGCCGAGGCCATCTACACTCCCGAAGGCCGCCGTCAGGTGGAAGAAACCATCGCCTATTACAAGGAAAACGCCCGCATCATGCGTGAAGGTTTCCGTGAGGCAGGTCTGACGGTTTACGGCGGTGTGAACTCTCCTTACCTCTGGCTCAAGGCACCCGAAGGAATGACTTCCTGGGAATTCTTTGATCATCTGCTTCACGAAATGAACGTAGTCGGCACTCCCGGTTCCGGATTCGGTCCCAGCGGTGAAGGATATCTGCGGCTTACGGCCTTCGGTCAGCGTGAAGATTGTCTGGAAGCCATGGAGCGGATCCGCCGGAAAGGATTTTCATCTGCCGGGAAAAGCTCGCTCTGAGGAAGGCCATTCATCGGAAGAATAAAGATAAAAATAGAATATATAGAACGGAAAAACCATTTTTGATTATGTCAAGATTAAGATTTAGCGTAGTAGAAAAGGCTTTTGCGGCTAAGCCAATCGAAGTAAAGACTCCTTCGGAACGTCCGGACGAATACTTTGCGAAACATGTTTTCAACCGCGAGAAGATGTTCAAATATCTTCCGACTCCCGTATTCAACAAGCTGGTAGATGCAATGGATAACGGAGCTGCTCTTGACCGGGCTACGGCCGATCAGGTGGCGGAAGGTATGAAACGCTGGGCCATGGAACAGGGTGCCACACACTACACCCACTGGTTTCAGCCATTGACCGAAGGTACGGCCGAAAAGCACGATGCCTTTGTGGAACACGACGGAAAGGGAGGCATGATGGAAGAATTTTCCGGCAAATTGCTCGTCCAGCAGGAACCGGACGCCTCTTCCTTCCCGAACGGCGGAATCCGCAACACCTTCGAAGCACGCGGATACAGTGCCTGGGATCCTTCTTCACCTGTTTTCGTGGTTGATGACACCTTGTGCATCCCTACCGTTTTCATCGCCTATACCGGTGAATCACTTGACTATAAAGCTCCTCTGCTGAAGGCTCTTCATGCCGTCAACAAGGCCGCCGTTGCCGTATGCCGTTATTTCGATCCGGAAGTAAAGAAAGTCGTTTCCTATCTGGGATGGGAACAGGAATACTTTCTGGTTGACGAAGGTCTGTATGCGGTCCGTCCCGACCTGTTGCTGACCGGACGTACCCTGATGGGACACGAAGCATCGAAGAACCAGCAGCTTGAAGACCACTATTTCGGAGCCATTCCTGCCCGTGTGGCTGCCTTTATGAAGGATCTGGAAATCCAGGCACTCGAACTGGGTATTCCTGTCAAAACCCGTCACAACGAGGTTGCTCCGAATCAGTTTGAGCTGGCCCCGATCTACGAAGAATGTAATCTGGCCGTTGACCACAACATGCTGATCATGTCACTCATGCGCAAGATTGCACGTTCACACGGATTCCGCGTATTGCTGCATGAGAAACCTTTCAAGGGTGTCAACGGTTCGGGCAAGCATAACAACTGGTCACTGGGAACCGATACGGGTGTCCTGCTGATGGCTCCGGGAAAGACCGCCGAAGAAAACCTTCGTTTCATTACGTTTGTGGTCAATACCCTGATGGCCGTCTATCGCCACAACGGTCTGCTTAAAGCCTCTATCATGAGTGCTACGAATGCCCATCGTCTGGGAGCCAACGAAGCACCTCCTGCCATCATCTCTTCTTTCCTGGGAACTCAGCTGAGCAAGGTGCTCGACCACATGGAAGAAAGTGCCGCCGACGAACTGGTGAGCCTGGGAGGAAAGCACGGCATGAAGCTGGATATTCCCCAGATTCCGGAACTGCTCATTGACAATACCGACCGTAACCGTACTTCACCTTTTGCTTTCACTGGCAACCGGTTCGAGTTCCGCGCCGTCGGGTCGGAAGCCAACTGTGCGAGCGCAATGATTGCCCTGAATACCGCAATGGCCGAACAGTTGACGGATTTCCATCAGGAAGTAGAGCGCCTGATCGGAGAAGGTGAGCCCAAGGTTTCGGCCATCATCCGGGTACTCCGCCGTTACATCAAGGAATGCAAACCTATCCGTTTCGACGGCAACGGTTATAGCGAGGAATGGAAGGCCGAAGCCGCCCGCCGCGGACTGGATTGCGAAACGAGCTGTCCGGTGATCTTCGACCAGTATCTGACTCCCGAAAGCGTGCGGATGTTTGAATCTACCGGCGTAATGACCCGCAAGGAACTGGAAGCCCGCAATGAGGTGAAATGGGAAACCTATACCAAGAAAATCCAGATCGAGGCTCGTGTGCTGGGCGACCTGGCCATGAACCATGTGGTACCCGTTGCCATTGAATACCAGACATGTCTGATCGACAATGTCTATAAGATGAAACAGCTTTTTGCCGAAGATGAATCAGCCCGTCTTTCTTCTGAAAACGTGGCCATCATCCGTGAGATAGCTGCCCATACGGCTTACATCAAGGAGCATGTAGATGCCCTGATTGAGGCCCGCAAAGTGGCTAACCGGATTGAGACGGAACGCGAAAAAGCCGTAGCTTATCACGATACCGTGGCTCCGATGCTGGAGGAAATCCGCTATCACATTGACAAGCTGGAACTGATTGTCGACAATCAGATGTGGACTTTGCCGAAATATAGAGAACTGCTGTTTATACGATAAGCCGACAGGAATAAACTCTGATCTTTTTTACATGACTGTTGGTGTGGGGGCAGGCTGTTGTGAAACAGTTTGTCCCTTTTGTGTTCTTTCTTTCCGGCCTGAGAGTGCTGGACCTCTTTCCTCTGCCTTGTTTCCCAACAAATCTTAAAATACCCCGGCCGTAGCGAACCTTTACTTTCCTTTGGAAGTTGTTTTCTTCATCGGTAAATGTTTCAAATCTGAATATCCAAAAAACGCCCATGCAGATCTCCGTGCTAACCTTTGTCCTCCGTGCAATCCTTGTAGTTGCCATTTTTGTATGTGGATCGTGCAGTACACCCTTTCCTTCGGAAGCATCCGGTCCGGCAGGTTCCGGATATGTGAAGTGGTCCATTGTTTCCGATCTTTCACGGGCCCGGCTTGAGACGGACGGTAGGGGAGAGTTCGTTCCGGGCGATACGATTGTGGTCAGTGCCCACAATGTCACTTCCGGTCTGGTCCGCCGTTATGTCCTTCATCTGGAATCCGATGGCTGGAAGCCGTTTGTTCCCTGGAGTGAAGTAGGAAACGGAGAAGTGATTTTTACGGCCTGGCATGCCTCTCCTTCCGGAAGGCTGGTGAATGATGCCGGAGATTCAGAGTCCTCTTATGTCCACCGGATCGAGACACAACAGGACGGTGAAGGATATCTCCGTTCGGATCTTCTGGTGGCACGGACACATGTACAGGCAGGCGAAACGGTTGCTTTATGTTTCGGACATGCGCTTCACCGGTTGCGTATCCGGCTGGAATCTCCCGACGGGTCTTTCGACGGGCATCAGATTGCCGCCGGAGAAATCAGAGTCCGCACAGCCTGCCGGATTCCTTTCGATTTGTCGGAAGGAACATCGGGCGAGCCTGCCGGATATCAGTGGGTCACTCCGTTGAAGGAATCAGACAACACGTGGACTGCCCTGTTGTGTCCTCAGGAGGCCGGTGACCTGCGTTCTGAGGATTGGATACAGATTCGCATCGGCGACAAAGAACTGGCCATGCCCTTACCGGAGTCGCTGGCAGGGCAGCCGTTGGAGAGGCTGGAAGCCGGAAAGGAGATTGTTTACCGCATCCGTCTCCGGAAAGAAGCAGAGCCTGATGCTTTTTCCGGAACTACCCGCTGGGTGTATGGCATCAAAGAACCGCTTCCTGAACAATGGAATGCCGACCATACCCAGCTGAAATGGACGGATGGTTGCGGGTGGTTTGACTGTAACAAGGTGAATCCGTCGGGGATTACTTCCGGAGATGACGGACTGATGTGCTGGGCAGCTTCAGCTTCAAATCTGATTCATTGGTGGTTGGCACAAAATGCCGGTACGGAAGCTGTCAGGGTTTATCAGGGGCCGGAGGCGGTGCCGTCCGACATGTTGCACAGTCAGGTTTTCCAGCTTTACAAGGATCATTTTCCCAACCGGGGAGAGTATCCGTTGAAAGCCGTCAACTGGTTCTTTAACGGAGTATTCCAGAAGCGGATTTATGAAACAGATCCTGTGGATCCGTCTGCCGTCTTTTTCCGCCCCTGGCTGGGAACGAATTCTTTGGGAAAAGAATACTCGAATTACGAATTGACGCGTGATGGGTTCAACCGTATCGTCAAGCATGCATTGTCTTCCGGACAAGGTATGATGTTCGTTATCAATCTGGGCAAAAACTGGTCAACGCATGCCGTTACCCTATGGGGCGTTTCATTCGACGAATCGGGGCTGGCAGACACCTTATATATGGTGGACAACAACGACGGACGCTATGATGCACGCGGCACGATCCGTGCCATGAAGGTGAAATATTTGCCTTATTCCAGTTCGAATTCTGAACTTTATCCCTATGTGCCCAACAGTCTGGGTGATTTTACCATCCGCATAGAATCTCTTTGTACGTTAAGTTTGGGCCGGGAATGGATAAAATAGGCCATTGCGTAACTTGCCTGAAAATAGGAACTTATATGTCCGGAAAAAACGCCGAAACGTTTTCATTGATTCGTTTCGGCGTTTTCATTGAAAGCCCGAAACGTTTTTTTAAAAGTCCGAAGCCTTCTGGAAACCCTGCCGGAATCGTGCGGTCGTTGGAGGCAAATTATGCGGTCGTTGAGGCTGAATCGAGCGGTCGTTGGGGCCGGATCGTGCGGTCGATTTTAAGGGTCGGAATTTTTGATTATTTTTGCAAGGATAATCGGAATCTCAATCATGCGGCAACGGGCCATAAAGAACTTTTTTCGTCCTGTAAACTCACGGATGGAAATACTGGACCTGATTATAATAAGACCGGGGTTTGTATTTGAGATCAATGAAGCCGGTTCTGCTTTTATTGGTTTGGCTGGGCCGTGGACATTGCAATCAATTTAAGATTGATTAGGAAGGCTAATAAGAATTTCCCTTCTGCTTAAATGATTGAAACAAAGAATTGAATGACAGATTACAACCTAAAAAATAAACACAATGAAATTATTAAGTATTTTAGTCCTGTTTTTTTGTTTGAATTCAACTATTAATGCACAAAAGCAAAAAGACCTGGTAACAATAACAGGAAAAGTTTCTGACTATGACGGAAATCCTATTGGTAATTGTTCTGTTATGTTTCAAAATTCAAATTTTGATGTTCTCTTTGAAACGAAAACTGACGAGAATGGGACATATCAAATAAATATACCCAAAGGCAAATATAGCAACATAGGTGCTATAGATATGGATACTTATCCTCATACAATGAAAGCAGGAACAAATAATGAGGACTTGAGACTGGAGTTTTGGGGCTGGAACTTTATTGCAGACAGAGATACAACCTTAAATATACAATATAACCGAATGGAAGCATACGGAGTACACGCTTTTCAAATCCCCGGAGGTGTACCAGCCTATCAGATCTATGTCCGTCCTATGAGCTTAACAAGATTTCTTACAAATAGAGGCATACAAAACGCTCAACATAAAGAGGATTTGTCAAATATTGCTCAAAAGTCATCTGCTGATGCGGCCAAATGTGATAACATTGCTCCAACAATTGATAAGGTAGGCATAAAAGTATGGATTGATGGAGAAAGCGTGGATGTTTTGATGAAGCAGCAAATAAAAGAATATTATGAAGAAACTGAATACGGAATAGCTTACTATATAACAGTCAGTGAGCCTAAAAAAACGACAACACTGCCCTATAAAATATTTAAGATCGAATTAACAGATCTGGAAAATGGAGACAGAGGAGAGGCAATATATTGTCTTGAGAATACAAGTTATATAGAACATAAATGATTTACGTAATTTATTTCATCGGCAATGCAATAAATCAATTATAAGCACTACATTTGTAGAATTCTTAATACCCTTTATAAAAATAAATCTACTGCCAGATTGTTTCTGTAATGCGTAACGAAATCGAAGTTCCTCAGAAGTCTGAGGAAAAGCACACCGGAACTCTGTCGGTTACGTGACGAACAAAGGTAATCTTCTGGTATTTGCATAGAATTTAAACCTCAAATCAATGAATATGATATTATACGTAAATTGGGATATAGACCCTGTAATATTTAGCCTTGGTTCAGTTAAGCTTCAATATTATGGTTTGATTTTTGTTACTGGGCTTGTCTTATGTTATTATATAATTGGTCATATATATAAGAAGGAGAATATTTATACTCCTGATGCAATGGAAAAGCTTTTTATATATGCAGTTCTTGGTATTTTCGGTGGTGCAAGACTAGGGCATTGTTTATTTTATGATTTTGAATATTTTTCTTCTCATATCATTGAAATATTTATTCCATTTAAAGAGAATGCCAATGGAGTTTATGAATTTATAGGATACAAGGGGTTGGCAAGTCACGGTGGAGCGATTGGTTTGTTTATTTCCATGTTATTATACTCGCGAAAGGTTCATATCCCGTTCTCTAAGATTATAGATATCATAGCCATTCTGGCTCCATTGGGCGGGGCTTTTATCAGAATTTCAAATTTAATGAATTCTGAAATTATTGGACGTCCGACAGATTTGCCTTGGGCTTTTATATTCACGCAAGTTGACGATTTACCAAGACATCCATCACAACTCTATGAGTCATTATGTTATTTTATTATTTTTCTAATTGCCTATTCAATATATAAATATAAAAGACATCTGTTTAAAATCGGAAGCTATTTCTATTTTGGTTTAAGTATTTTTGCTATCTTTTTCGTGCGTTTCCTTTTAGAATACACTAAAGAAAATCAAAAAGGTTTTGAAGATTCTTTATTCTTCAATATGGGACAGTTGTTGAGTATTCCTTTTATTTTAATCGGCATTATATTAATAGTAAGGAATGTTATGATTATTCGTAAAAAGGGTAACAAATAGGAATTATTCGGATCAACGTAAAAACCTGAGGAGTAATTCTGATAAAATTGTATCTTTGCCTACAAGAATAAAAAAGAATACAATGGAAACAAACGGTTATCGTCTCCTTCTTCCGGAAGGAACTCTTGATTATTTCACTATATCAG
>ENA-ORKV01000369-ORKV01000369.1-human-gut-metagenome-genome-assembly--contig:-NODE-369-length-57674-cov-4.165720_pt1 | contig 57674 bp, 47 predicted proteins | sample MGYA00243058_ERZ508805 | MGnify/ENA primary metagenome ERZ508805 (study PRJEB26277, sample SAMN04329770) | human gut metagenome | biome: human-associated habitat | host: Homo sapiens | place: USA...
ATGAGTAAAAAAACATATGCAGAAAGAAATTTAAAATTTGAAACATTACAGCTTCATGTAGGACAGGAAAGTCCGGATCCGGTAACGGATGCAAGAGCTGTTCCGATTTATCTGACTTCCTCTTATGTATTCCATAACAGCCAGCATGCAGCAGACCGTTTCGGTCTTCGTGATGCAGGTAACATTTACGGAAGACTGACAAACCCGACAGAAGATGTATTCGAACAGAGAATCGCAGCACTTGAAGGCGGTGTTGCAGCACTTGCAGTCGGTAGTGGAGCAGCAGCATTGACTTATGCATTTCAGGCAGTTGCACACAAAGGAGATCATATCGTAGCAGCCAAGAATATTTACGGTGGTACCTATAACCTGCTCGCACATACACTGCCGGATTACGGTATTGAAACAACATTCGTTGATCCTTTTGATTATGAAGGTATTGAAGCAGCAATCAAAGAAAATACAACAGCGATCGAGATCGAAACACTCGGTAATCCGAATTCGGAAGTGGTTGATATTGAAAGAATCGCAAACATCGCACATTCCCACAACATTCCATTGATCGTGGATAATACATTTGCAACCCCTTATCTGGTGCGCCCGATCGAGTATGGCGCAGATATCGTTGTACATTCCGCAACAAAATTCATTGGCGGACATGGCACAACGATCGGTGGTGTGATCGTAGACAGCGGTAAATTTGACTGGACTAAGAGCGATAAATATCCATGGCTTGTTGAGCCAAACGTATCTTATCATGGTGTCAGCTTCGCAAAAGACTGCGCACCGGCTGCTTTTGTGACATATATCCGTGCGATCCTGCTGCGTGATATGGGCGCAACTTTATCACCGGTACATGCGTTCATCTTCTTGCAGGGACTGGAAACATTATCACTGCGTGTAGAGCGTCATGTGGAAAATGCACTGAAGGTAGTACAGTTCTTAAAGGATCAGCCACAGGTAGAAAAGGTAAATCATCCTTCCGTATCCGATGATCCGGAACAGCAGAAGCTTTACAAGAAATATTTCCCGAACGGCGGCGGTTCTATCTTTACCTTCGAGATCAAGGGGGACGCAAAAAAAGCGCAGGATTTTATCGACCAGCTTGAGCTGTTTTCTCTGCTCGCCAATGTAGCAGATGTGAAATCTCTTGCAATCCATCCGGCTTCTACCACACATTCCGAATGCAACGAAGCAGAACTGCTTGATCAGGGAATCAAGCCAAATACGATCCGTCTTTCTATCGGAACGGAAAATATTGATGATATCATCGAAGATCTGGCAGAAGCATTTAAAGCGATCGAGTAGGCAGGCTGCACGGCAGTATAGAGATAAGAATAAAAAGAATAAGCATATGAGAAACACCGGCAGATGCAAAGCATAAGCCGGTGTTTTAAAATGGTGTGATAGGTATGATCAAAATACCGCAATACAGAAGAAATATGTGCTTTATGATTCAGTCTGAACCGAAGCAACAAAATTCTTGATCGCCTGAAAGCTTTCTTTGCTGACAACGTGCTCCATCTTGCAGGCATCTTCTGCTGCAATCTCAGGATCCACACCAAGCTTTGTCAGCCAGGAAGTCAGGAATTCGTGTCTTTCGTAGATCATGTCTGCGATTTCGCGACCTGCCTCGGTAAGATTGATAAAGCCTGCATCACTGACTGTGATCAGTTCCTTTTCACGAAGATTTTTCATCGCAATGCTGATGCTGGATTTTTTAAAGCCAAGTTCATTGGCAATATCAACGGAGCGAACAACCGGGAGCTTTCTGCTCAGGATCAGGATCGTCTCTAAATAATTTTCTGCTGATTCATTAGGTACCATTTTAATTCCCTTTCTTACGCAAAACGTATCAAAATAACGAACTTTTTTATATTAACGCAAGTATAGCACATTTCTTAAAAAAAAACAATGAAAGTTGTTGACATCTAATATCTGTTAGAGTATACTAACCTCGAAATGAAAGAAAATTATCGATAAGATGCTAAATGGTAATGAAAAAGAAAGAAAGGGATGAGTATGATGCCTCTGTCAATGGCAAAAGAAGGAGAGCCTAATGTTATTAAAAAAGTAGGCGGCAAGGAAGAGACCAGACAGTTTCTGGAAAATCTTGGTTTTGTAACGGGCGGTATGGTTACGGTAATATCTCAGATGGGTGGTAATCTGATCGTGAATATCAAGGAATCCCGTGTTGCCATAGGAAAAGATATGGCAAACAAGATCATGGTCTAAATAAGTTTAAAATGTCAGGCATCTAACGGTGCATGATAATAAAATAAAGAAAAGGAGCATAAACATGGCAAACGAGTCAAAAACACTGAAAAACGCTGCTGTTGGTGCAACTGTCAAAGTTAAAAAGCTGACGGGTGATGGTCCTGTCAAAAGAAGAATCATGGACATGGGTATCACAAAAGGCGTAGAGATCTATGTAAGAAAGGTAGCACCACTTGGTGATCCGGTGGAAGTTACAGTAAGAGGCTATGAGTTGTCGCTGCGTAAAGCAGATGCAGAAATGATTGTTATTGAATAACAATTTTTTTTGCCAGTGCGTTAGTAAACGCTAACAAAAGTAAGCAACGAGCTATCCTAATTAGTTATATAAAATAAAAAAGAGGAGTAGAGAAAATGGCAATTAAAATCGCATTAGCAGGTAACCCAAACTGCGGTAAAACAACTCTGTTTAACGCATTGACAGGTTCCAATCAGTTCGTCGGAAACTGGCCGGGCGTTACGGTTGAGAAAAAGGAAGGTAAGCTGAAAAAAGCTTACAGCGGCAAGGAATCAGATGTCGTTATCATGGATCTTCCGGGTATTTATTCTCTGTCACCATACACACTGGAGGAGGTAGTTGCCCGTAACTATCTGATCACAGAGAGACCGGATGCAATCATCAATATCATTGATGGTACGAATATCGAAAGAAACCTGTATCTGTCTACACAGATCATGGAACTGGGTATTCCGGTTGTTATGGCTGTTAACATGTCAGACCTTGTTGAAAAGTCAGGCGACAAGATACATGTCGATAAATTAAGTGCAAAGCTCGGTTGTGAAGCATGTGAGATTTCAGCACTGAAAGGAACAGGCATTGATGTAGCGGTTAAGAAAGCAATCGCTGCAGCAAAGGCTAACAAGTCTGTAGCGCCTGTTCATGAATTTGGTGAAGAGGTTGAGAAGTATATCACAGCAGCAGGCAATAAGCTTGGCACTGATGTCAAAGAAGAGCAGAAGCGTTTCTTTGCAATCAAGCTTCTGGAAAAAGATGATAAGATCATTGAGCAGATGCAGTCCAAAGTAGATGTGTCTGCAGAGATCGAAGATATGGAGAAAGAATTTGATGATGATACAGAAAGTATTATCACAAATGAAAGATATGTATATATCTCTTCTATCATTGATGCCTGCTACACAAAGAACAAAAAGAAAACAATGTCTACATCAGATAAGATTGATAAGTGGGTAACAAACAGATGGTTAGCACTTCCTATCTTTGCTTTGGTTATGTTCGTTGTATATTATGTATCCGTTACAACAGTAGGTGCAATCTTAACAGACTGGACAAATGATACATTATTCGCTGAATGGATCGTTCCTGGCGTACAGTCAGCACTTGAATCTATCAACTGTGCAGACTGGCTTACAAGCCTGATCGCAGATGGTATCGTAAGCGGTGTTGGTGCAGTTCTTGGTTTCGTACCACAGATGCTTGTACTGTTCATCTTCCTTGCATTCCTTGAGTCCTGCGGTTATATGGCTCGTGTTGCTTTCATCATGGATCGTATCTTCCGTAAATTCGGTCTTTCCGGAAAATCCTTCATCCCAATGCTGATCGGTAGTGGATGTGGTGTTCCTGGCGTTATGGCTTCCCGTACGATCGAGAATGACAGAGACCGTAAGATGACAATCATGACAACAACATTTGTTCCATGTGGAGCAAAGCTTCCTATCATCGCATTGATCGCCGGAGCATTCTTCCAGAATGCAGGATGGGTTTCATGGTCTGCATACTTTGTTGGTATCGCAGCGATCATCTGCTCCGGTATTATCTTAAAGAAAACAAAAATGTTCGCAGGAGATCCTGCTCCATTCGTTATGGAGCTGCCTGCATATCACTGGCCGACTGTTGGCAACGTACTCAGAAGTATGTGGGAAAGAGGCTGGTCATTCATCAAAAAGGCTGGTACAATCATTTTATTATCTACAATCGTACTTTGGTTCTTACAGGGATTTGGCTGGATCGATGGCAGCTTTACAATGCTCGAGGCAGAACAGCTCAATGACAGTATCTTAGCTAAGATCGGTAATGTGATCGCTCCTATCTTCGCTCCGCTTGGTTTTGGAAACTGGAAGATGGCAGTTGCAACCGTTACAGGTCTGATTGCAAAAGAGAACGTTGTTGCTACATTCGGTATCCTTTTCGGCTATGGCGAAGTAGCAGAAGACGGTGCAGAAATCTGGCAGGTGCTTTCACAGACCATCACACCTGTTGCAGCTTATGGTTTCCTGGTATTTAACCTGTTATGTGCTCCTTGTTTCGCAGCAATGGGTGCTATCAAGAGAGAAATGAACAATGCAAAATGGTTCTGGTTTGCAATCGGTTATCAGACAGTTCTGGCATACGTAGTTGCACTTTGCATCTACCAGATCGGTACACTGATCACAACAGGCGCATTCGGAATCGGAACAGTTGTAGCATTCCTTCTTGTTCTTGGTTTCCTGTATCTGTTATTCAGACCATATAAAGAAAGTAAGACATTAAATGTAAGCATTGATAAGAAAGCATTTGCAAAATAAATGCTGATCCGGAGGTGATCAAATGGGTACCGTTTTAGTACTTGCAATCTTAATCGTGATAGTCGGATGTATCATCCGCAGCATGATAAAGGATAAGAAAGCAGGAAAATCCCTGCAGTGTGGAGGTAACTGCAAAAACTGTCACGGTGGCTGTCATTAAATGCCATGGGAGGTAATATATGCGGAAAGAAATGATCATTCAGCGCCTGAAAGAGCGTGGTTGTCGCATTACAAAGCAGCGACTGTTATTGCTTGACATTATACTGGAAGAAGATTGCTGCTGCTGTAAAGAGATTTATTATAAAGCATCCAAAAAGGATCAGAATATCGGTCCGGCCACTGTGTATCGTATGATCAATACACTGGAGGAGATCGGTGCGATCACAAGAAGAAGTACCTTTACGGTCAATCTTCCACCGGAAGAAGAAAAAACAGCCGTTTGAAGTGAAGAATTACAGAAATAAATATCGGAAAGACCGGAGTCCTGTGCTCCGGTCTTTTTGGCACTTTGCTCATAAATAGAAAGAAATCGAAAGATTTTACTACAAATCTATACAGAATGGGATAACAGGAATAAAATAAGAAAGGTAATAGTACAGAAAAAAATCAGAAGGAATGAATGATTTATAAGTAAAGGAAAAAGTATGAAAAAGATAAGGGGGAAAGTTATGAAGAAAAGAGTAAGTTTTCTGGTGCTTGCACTGCTGATCGCAATCAGTGGCTGCGGAAAAAGTGAGAGCAGTCTGAATGGACAGGACAGCAGTGAAGAAATAAATGCAAATGGAACCGGAGAAGACGGAGAACAGACTAAGACCGGTGCAGGTGATGCGGCAGATAAAGAAGCGGATACGGCAGAAGCAAAGCAGAATGCAGATACACCCGGGGAAGAGCAGGCGGATCAGACCAAAGGAACCGTAGACGCAGAAAATGCTCTGGCAGAATATGCCCTGCATCTAAATGGCAGTAATCTGGATGGCGTATCCTTTACCTATACAAAGACAGAGGATGGTATGTGGCAGAGAAGTTCCCTGGATGACAGTCCGTTTCAGACAGCGGGGAATCTGGATTTTGTGCTCCGGGATTTTGACGGGGATGGCAGTGAGGAACTGCTTACCTATGATATGGAGAAGAGAGACGGAGACTGGGCAGTCACAGCCAGCATGTATGAGCAAAAGGACGGACAGGCGCAGAAAGCAGATACCAAAACTTTATTGGAAAAGGCATTTTCTTTCTGTGATAGCGGTGATGTCAGATTTTTCCTAAAGGATGATAAATATATCTGCATGGACAGCGGGCTTTCCTGTTTTGTCATTGCGGATGGTATGCAATATGCGGTCAAAGCCTACAGCTATAATGGGGAAAAGCTGGTAGAGATGGCAAATGAAGAACTGCAGGGCTCTGATTTTTATGAGGTCGGGCATTCCATGACAGATTATGTGGATCAGCTTAATACGATGGGATTTTCCAAAACTGCAGCAGCTGTGTATGACAGAGATGTGTTCAGAATCTGTGCGGCGGACAGTGGCATTACCTTTTTATCAAAGATCCTGCTGCATCATTCCTATCTGGAAGAGGATAAGACATGGGCATATGATCCATACGCTTATATGGAATTTGTAGAGGGCGAAGAAGCGGAAGATGCTTATGTGTTACCTGAAAGTAACGAAAAAGAGCTGTCAGCGGATGAATTGAGAGATCTGGGAGAAGACAGACTTCGGATTGCCAGAAATGAGATCTATGCCAGATACGGCAGAATCTTTCAGGATGAAGCATTGGCACAGTATTTCCAAAAGAAAGCCTGGTATTGCCAGAGTGAACCTATAGAAGATGCAGTACTTTCCGAAACGGAGCTTGCAAACCGCGATCTGATCCTGCAGGCGGAGCAGAATGCGGCGTTAGAAGACCGCATGCTACCGGAGCAGTATCAGCCGGCGTATGAAAAGCAGGATACGGAAACAGAAAAGAATATGGAAGATTTGCTGAACACCACAGCCTACAACGGTTTCTTAAGCAGAACGTATCAGAATGTGAAGGACGCGGAGCTGGGAGAGATTTTCTATAACGGAGCCGGTATTTCAGGCAGTGCAGGAGCCTTACAGGAAGAACTGAAAGCGGAATATCTGAAGGTCAGTGGACGGGACGAAATTTATACTGACTTTATGGCACTGCCTGAGCAGGAAATGGAAGTCCTTCTGCAGAACGAAACAGGTCTTGCGATGGCAGATTTCAATCACCGGATCGGCTGGTATTATCTGCCCACTTACGGCGCATTTGCAAAGGAAGTCAGTGATACCAACTTCAGGCAGATCAAGGTACAGGATGTATATTATAATAAAGAAGCAGATGCTTACTCTGTACTTTACAGAACACCGGGGATTATGGATGAAGACGGAGAAGAAGGTTTGTACCGGGTAATACTAAAGAAAGCGGGAGATCACTGGCAGATCATGGCAAATACGGAAATCTGACAGACAGGTCGAATCCTGCAAAATGCTGTCTGTTATCACAGAATTTTACAAACCGCCCGGTTGCTTCTTTATGAGATGATTTCATGGAAAGGTTGACACAGCAGAAACAATGCCTTATAATCGTTCCAAAAAGAACGATGGAGGAGAAAATGTATTTCTGGGATAAGCATAAAACAGTTACAAGCTATTATGAAGTGCTTTCCGGTGAGGTGTGTGACCGGTATGGCTTAACGCAGATGGAATACGATATACTGATGTTTCTGCATAACAATCCGCAGCATAATACCGCTGCAGAAATTGTAAAGATCAGAAAATCAACAAAGTCCCATGTTTCAACTTCATTGAAAAAGCTGGAAGAGAAAGGTCTTGTTGAAAGAATACAAAGTGAAGATAATAAAAAGCATATTGAGATTGTTTTGCTGGATCAGGCAGAGAAAATTGTGGAAGCAGGAATAAATGCACAAAAACAGTTTGCAAAAAATGTTTTAAGCGGAATGACAGAAGAAGAAAAGCAAATGTGTATGAATGTATTTGAAAAGATTTGCAATAATGCGGAAGAACGTTTAAGAGAGCATAAGGAGAATGCAAATGAAAACTAAGTTTTGTGTAAAGAAAGATGTAATGGAAGCGATATTTGATATGGCATATTTGATTTTTGATCTGGTTGCCGCAATTTTATTTTTTATATTCTCACAGGGAAATATGCTGTTTATTCTTTATGGAGTATTAACATTAACACTTTGCGGAGGGGATGCTTTTCATCTGGTGCCAAGAATTATCAGAGCAGTACATGGAAGTAATGATAAAATAAAGAGACAGTTGGGAATCGGATTGCAGGTATCGTCTATTACAATGACAGTATTTTATATTATTTTGATGTATATCTGGAAATTTACATTCCCGGAATTAAAAATGCCGGCAATAATTGAAGCAATAATTTGGATATCTGCAGTCGTCAGAATTGTAATATGCATGTTCCCACAGAATAACTGGTGTACCGATGAAGGAAATATGAAATTATCTATCATCAGAAATGCGGTCTTTGCAGTTACCGGTATAGGGGTAATTATTTTATATATATTTTCCGGGAATACTTATGGATATCATATGACAAGGATGGTTGCAGCCATTATTATTTCTTTTGGCTGTTATCTTCCGGTAACTTTGCTGAGTAAATCAAAACCAAAGGTCGGACTATTAATGATTCCAAAGACTTGTGCATATATGTGGGTTATTGCGATGGGACTACAGCTTATGTTTTAAAAGCTGTAAAAGAATAAAAAAGGGAGAATATCAGAATGAAGATAGAAAACTTTGTAAGGCTTATGACAGGGCGATTTGATAATAAAGAACAATTTACAGAAATGAAAAAAGCCGGGAAAATGTTTCCGTATGCACAGCATGTAAATACAGTATGCAACGATAAAATTAAAAATATGCCCGAAGATTTTACAGGGATATTTATTGTAGAGGAAAGTTATTATGAGACGGATGGAAAATGTCATGCTTCACCTCATTTGTTCCTTATTACAGAGAATAAGGATGGAATCATGCTATCATCCTATGAAATACCTGTGGGAGAAGACAAGACTAAGTTTTCCTATGATTCTATGAAGCCTGTAGATTACGGAGAACTTAAAAAATCTGTGAAGTTTACACCGGCACTATATCGGGAAAAGGATGGCTGCTGGGAAGGGGGAAGTGTGAGCCGTTTTACGCCGGTTATGACATTCCGGTTATGGGAGAAGTTTTCAGATGATTGTCTGGAGGTGTCAGAAAGCATGGAAGTGAACGGGAACAGAACCTTTGGATATGATGTCCCGATTATTTACAAAAGAGTAAGATAAAGTATAAGACTGGATAAAAGCCATCAACTGACCGATATATAAAATAGATACGCATCACAGAAAACGGTTCGGGGAGAAACAAGAGTATGGTAATTCAGAAAACAGATCAGACAATGCAGGCAGTTCAGAATGAAAATCTGCAAAAAAGTGCGGGAAAAAGAAATAGAAGAGCGCAGAATACACAAAACACGAAGAAAAATGTGGACGGAAGATTTCTGATCGCAGGATCTTCCAAGGAGCAGATCGAAAAGAAACGTAAGCTGGCACAGAAGCAGGCAATGAAGCTTGTCAAAGATGCCTTTTCCGGGGATCAGGCGACAAAACAGAATATAGAGGATCTGAAAGCACAAAAGGCGGAAAAGGTCGCAGAATATCAGGAAAAAATGCAGCAGATCGGCAATATTTCCGGGGAAAAGGATAAGCTGCGGGAAACGTATGGAATATCGAAGGATTCGCAGGAGCAGAAGGATCTGGAGCTTTTGGAAAAATACCAGAATAATAAGCTGGGTTTCTTTTCAGATGATTTCAGTAAAGAAGAGATTGACCGGTTAAAAGAACTGGCAAATGAACCTAGGACGGAATATCAGAAACAGGTACTTTCTTTAAATGGAAAAAAGGCTGCTTTGCAGTCAGATGCAGATCTTATGCAGCAGCAGATCATGGTGCTGACGCAAGATCAGTCGGATGCCAAGGTGGATCAGTTAAAATCCCAGGATATGTTAAAAGCCGGAGATGCTGCGGACGAGATCAGGAAAGCTGCATCGGACGAGATCGTTGGCATGGTGATCGCGGATGCCAAAGAAAAGCTGGATAAAGAACTGGAAGAGAAGAAGGAAGAAGCCGAGAAGAAGGCAGAAGAAAAAGAAGAACAGGACGAGCGGATCGAAAAGGCAAAAGAAGAACGGAAAGAAGACAGAGAGATGATCGAGGGAGATCTGGATGCGGAAAAGCTGCAGGCAGATGCCAGTTTTCAGAAACAGTCCGTTACGCAGTCTGAGGAGACAACGCAACGGATCAATCAGATCATGAAGAAGAATCACCTGATCAATGAGGATCTGAAGGGTATCGAGATCGATGTAAATTTTTAAAGATATTTGCGCAGACCTTTTGGATAATGATTTTTCATAATAGAGCCTGCCAGTTTGCCCCAGCCAAGGCTGTAACCGTCGATACAGATCAGATACCAGCCATTTTTCCCTTCGTATGGGAAGGTTTCGCCGGATAGGAAGCGGATAGCGGTTTGTAACTGCAGTGGATCAGAAGCGTCTAGGTTTACATAATTCATGACCTGTTCAGGGCGCAGGGAAAGAGCCAGTGCATGACCCGGGATAAAACGTTTTCCGGAGAGCTGCCCTAAGTGAAGCCCGGCGCGCAGTATCTTCAGTCCGTGCAGGGAAGGTGCCTGATCAGGCAGCAGGTAGATCTGTTCCCCAAAGGTTGTCAGGCGGCCGGAGAGCGGATCGACAAGCATATCGTGTAAAAAAGAGGATAAGAGAGAATAATCCTGAGAGATCGTACATTTGGGTTCTGTGCGGTCTCTTTTTTTGGAAACCTGACGATCGGAATTTTTGTTCTTTTTGCCGGGAAGAATGACTTCATGATCGGAAAGCAGAAGATCACCGGCGGAAGGACTACATGACGCAGTGCCTGCCTGTGCGTGATCGGCAGTATTTTCACCTTTCTCGAGAACTGCAACGAAATGCCCTTCTCCATGGAGCTTATGCGGCCAGAGACGGATGGCAGATTGTGCGTCTTTTATGAGTCCATGCTGCATACCATCATACAGAGGAACCTGTATGAGCCGGTAGAGAGGATGGGCATCTAAAAACTGCAGGATGCACTGTTCATCTTCCTCCGGCGAAAAAGTACAGGTCGAATATACCATGCGTCCGCCTATTCGGAGCATCAGGTCTGCCTGCTCTAAGATCTCCTGCTGCCTTTGGGCACACAGGGCTACATTTTCAGGGCTCCACTGCGAAATGGCTTCGTCATTTTTGCGGAACATGCCTTCGCCGGAGCAGGGCGCATCTACCATGATCCGGTCAAAAAAGAGCGGAAAATGAGCAGAGAGCTCTGCCGGTGCCATGTTTGTGACGATCGCATTGGAAATGCCCATGCGTTCTATATTTTCTGACAGAATGCGGGCTCTGGCAGGATGGATCTCATTGCTGATCAGAAGTCCCTGCCCCCGCATGGCGCCTGCGATCTGTGTGCTTTTTCCACCGGGCGCGGCGCAAAGATCCAGTATCTTTTCACCGGGCTGTGCGTCTAAATAGGCAGCAGGTGCCATCGCACTCGGTTCCTGGATATAGTAGGCACCGGCTTCGTGATACGGGGATTTGCCCGGATGCAGCTCCTGTGGATAATAAAATCCTGTGGAGCACCATGGTACAGGCGTAAGCGTGCAGCCAAGGTGGGAAAACAAGGTGCCCGCATCTCCTTTTAATGGGTTTATGCGAAGTGCCTGATAATGATCCTTGTCATAGCTTTGGATAAATGCTTCATATTCGCTTTTTTCGGGTAAAAGCTGTTGCATACGCGAAAGGAAAGCTTCGGGTAACGGAAATGCCATACATAATCTCCTAACATCATTGCTTCCGGATTCAGAAGCAGTATTCATCTGTTTTCTTATTATATAGGGTTTGCGCCAAATGAGCAAGATAGACGGTGGGAGTATCCTCCTATTTACAGACAGGGATAGTGTCGATATAATGGAGCTGAAAGAGAGAGTATATCATGCAGAACAAGAAGAAAAAACGGAAAAAGAAAAATCAGAAAATGGTACTTTGGAGCAGCTTAGGGGTTCTGTTTGCCTTTCTGCTGGGGCTTTTGATCGCAGGCAGCGTATATTGCAGCAGCCATTTCAGCAAGGGAACGATCATTAATGAAATTGATGCGTCAGGACTGACGATGGAGGAGCTGGAAAGCCGGATGCGGGAATATGTCCTGACTGTGAGGGAGCGGACAGGAGAGGGCAGTTACATCACAGAAACGATCACGGGAGATCAGATCGGCGTAACGGTTTCCAATACAGACGAACTCAACGGAATTTTGAAACAGCAAAATATTCTGAAGGCGATTTCTTCTTATATAAAGGGAGAACAGCAGGTATATACCGTAGAGAATCTGTATGTCTATGTGGACAGTGCCCTGATGACTGCGATACTGAAGCTGCAGGGCTTTCAGGAAAGCTTTGTGGTAGAGCCTGTGGATGCCCATATTTCAGAGTATGATGCAGAGAATGGGTATCGGATCGTACCGGAGATACGGGGAAATGTACTGAACCAGACTAAGACGATCCAGACAGTGGAGACGGCAGTTGATGCTCTGCTCACAGAGATAGATTTAGAGAAAGCGGGCTGCTACGAGGAACCATCCGTCTATGCGGATGATGCAAAGCTGACAGAGCGTCTTGCACAGATGAAGCAGTATACGGATCTGCGTATTGTGTATCATTTCGGACAGCAGGAGGAAGTCATTGATGGCAGTGTACTTTCCGGGTGGCTGTTGGTCGATGAAGAGACAAATAAGGTCAGTGTATCGGAGGAGAAGATAGATGATTTTGTTGTCATGCTGCGTAAGAAATATGACACGATTTTTCGAAGCAGAGAATTTCAGACGAGCTATGGCAAAACGATCACGATCGAAGGCGGTGATTACGGCTGGTGGATGAATTACAGCCAGGAGCAGGAGCAGCTGAAAGAAATGATCCGGAATGGGGAAAGCGGAGAGCGTATCCCTGTTTATTATCAGACAGCGGCAGTATATGGCAGTCAGGATTATGGCAATACATATATTGAGATCAATCTGACCGCACAGCATCTTTTCTTATATGTAAACGGAGAAAAGAAAATGGAATCCGAGTTTGTATCCGGGAATGCGGCAAGAGGCTTTGATACACCGGCGGGTATTTACGGTATTACCTATAAAGAGCAGGATGCCATGCTGGTAGGGGAAAATTATGAAACACCGGTTTCTTACTGGATGCCATTCAATGGCAATATCGGACTGCATGATGCAATCTGGAGAGACAGCTTTGGGGCGGATATTTACAAAAAGAGTGGTTCTCACGGCTGCATTAATATGCCTTATCTGAAGGCGAAGGAATTATACGGGGAGATCGCAAAGGGAACGCCTGTCATCTGCTATTATCTGGACGGAACGGAATCGGAGCAGACGATCGGTCAGCCGGATGCGGAAAAGGCGCAGGCAGTTGTTGATTCAATCGCCAAGATCGGAACCGTTACAAAGGACAGCAAAAAGAAAATAGAACGCGCAAGACAGTTATACAATGATGCATCTGCTGAGCAGCGGGAATACGTAACAAATTATGAAGTACTCACCGCTGCGGAAGAAGCATATCAATCGCTTAAGAAGTGATGCGTGAGCTGCTCAAGCCAGATCGCAATGGATGGATTAAGTTCCTGTGAATAGAGAACCTCTTTTGCACGAACCGGTTCATCCGTGATCAGGCAGTCGATACCGAGGCTGAACATGCGCTCCATGTCTTCGCGTTCATTGACTGTCCAGGCATAAACTGCTTTGCCGTTTGCATGCATATGATTGACCAGCTTACGGGTAATAAATGAAGATTTAATACTGAAACCATCGATATAGCTGAGGTTTTGGTAATTTCCGTAAGCAACAGGTAACAGATAGATCGTCTGGATGGAATCATCCAGCGATTTTATTTTTTTCAGGGAATCCAGTTTCTTGGCAGCAACCACGCAGTGCTCCGCATAGTCATGGGATTCGATCAGAGCAACCACGCCTGCTTCCAGGCCGGTATCGGATATATTTGTTTTCAGTTCGATATTCAGATCGATCCTGTCCTTACAAAGTGTCAGCACTTCATCCAGTGTACAGATTTTTTCGCCTTTGTAGGCGGGAGAAAAGTGAGAACCGAAATCCAGAGAGAGAAGCTCCTCATAGGTCAGGTCGGAAACGTTTTTGTCGATACCGGTCAGACGTTTTAAGTTGGTATCATGCACCACGACAATGACATGATCCTTTGTCTGTTGGACATCCAGCTCGATGCAGTCAGCCTGATTGTCGATCGCAGACTGAAAGGCGGCAAGTGTATTTTCCGGTGCATTGTGGCTGTCACCGCGATGCGCGGTAATGGTTGGTGTGGAAAGCAGGATATTCTGGGTCCAGAAGATGCTTGTATTCTTTAACAGATCCAGATAATAAAAGTTGAAGCCTGCGGCAAGGATCACCAGAAGCAGAAGCAAACGCTTACTGATCCTGACCAGAACAGAACGGCTTTCCGGAACCGGTGCAGGGACTTCTTCCTTCTGCTTCAGCAGCTGTCTGTAATAGAGTGCACTTAAATAAGAAAATGTCAATGGGATACTGAACAGAATGTAAAGCTCGAACAAAAAGGACAGGATCGAGCTGAAGATCATATAGATTGTGCTGCTGTTAAAATGGTCTGTCAGGACAAACCGGACAAAGAAAAGGCTCAGCATAAAGCAAAGCAGCAGGATCACCGCCAGAACAGCCAGAATCAGGATGTTCCAGGCAAGGAGCTGCAGTGCTGTATGGAAATAGTGTCGTTTTGTCAGCTCTCTGCAGTGTGCCCTTGCTTCTTTGAAGCTCCCCGGCTCTAAGCAGTAACAGTGAAGACTTAAGCAGTAACGGATCGAAAGAAGCAGACAGATTACAAGGATTACACAGAGCACGTGAAATACAGTCTGATTCGACCGGATATAATACAGGATAAAATCAGGGATCGTCACGCTTGTAAAATAGCCGGACAGGATGGTGATGTTTGTCAGTGGAATGAGAAACAGGGAAAACAGGAACAGACTGCGGTTATGCTGCCTGATACTTTTTTTTAATATGAAGAGCCCACGGCTGAGCATATCGGTCAGAGAAATTGTCTGGCCGTGATAAGAGGCATGAAAAGCCGGGATCAGACAAAAAATTTCAAATACAGTGATGACAGAAAGTAAAAGCAGGACAAAGCACAGAATCACGATCGTGGTCGGACGTACCAAATAAGAAAAGATACGGTCTCCGGATAAATAATGATATCCTGCAAGGCGCAGAGAGAGCTGGAAGCATGCGGTAACGCATGGCAGCATCAGTGCGATGCAGAATAAGCGGTATACGATTTCAAAGCCTACGATGGAACGCAGGTTTTTCTTTAATAAATAAAAGCTTTGCTGAAAAGTGTTCATGCTGTCATTCCCTGTCTGTGATCTACCTGTCTAGTGTACTGCAAAATTTCAGCGAAAACAAGGAAAAACAGAGGTGCATTCGTTGACAGGTTTCGTCAGAAAGGGTATTCTAAAGGAATAGAAAAGATAGTAGCGAAAGAATGGAACAGATTAATATGCGAAAAGATACAATGCGGAAATCTTCCGCGGCCCTTCTGGCAGTCCTGCTTGCAGGTTGTCTTGTGGCATGCGGAAAGAAAACAACCAATACAGACGCCGGAATGGAAGCGATCAGTGCACAGAATTATGAGCAGGCACGAACCTGTTTTGATAAGGCAATCCTCGAAGGTGAAGATCTGCAGCTTGCCTACAGAGGGCAGGGACTTGCCTATATGGGGCAGACCGATTATGAGAGTGCGATCGAAAGTTTTGACCGCGCTTTGCAGAACGGTGGGATGTTTGTCAGCGATCGGGAAGTGGACATTAATTATTATCTTGCTACAGCGCAGTATAAAAACGGACAACTGTCAGATGCGATCCAGACGCTTGATGCGATCGCAGGCGTGCGTAAGGGACAGGATATGGTCTATTATCTGCGTGGCAGCATTAAAATGGAAAACGGAGACTATGACGGAGCAGTCAAGGATCTGAATGAAGCACTTTCTAAAAGTAAAAACAGCATTCCGATGACGATCCGTGTATATGAAACCTTTGCGGATAACGGACACGAGCAGGAAGGACAGTCTTATCTGAGTGCTGCGATCGAAAACAGACTCGATGCCATGACAGATTATGAAAAAGGTGTTGTCTATTATTATAGCAAGGATTATGAAAATGCCCGCAACTTTTTAGAACTTGCAAAAAGTGGTGCAAAGGAAACAAGCAGTGACACGCTTCTGATGCTGGGTAAGACGTATGAGCAGCTCGGTGACAGCAATTATGCGGCAAGTCTGTATGAAAAATACCTGGCAGAAAACGATGCGGATCCGGTCATCTATAACCAGCTTGGATTATGTAAACTGGAGACGGAAGATTATGAGGCGGCGCTTACCGCGATCAACAGCGGTCTGTCCGTTACGGAAAATAATTCTGTAACACAAGAACTTCGTTTCAACCAGATCGTTGCCTACGAACATCTTGGAAATTTCAAAAAGGCTGCAGCCCTGATGAACAGCTATTTAGACAGTTATCCGGATGATGCGGCGGCGATCCGCGAAAATGAATTCTTAAAGACAAGATAAGTTTTGCCACTATATCTTGTGTTGACATAACAATGTTAACATAAGATATAGTGGTTTTCTTTTGCCTTTATATTGACTTTGCATACCCGCAATGCTACAATAAAACTAATCGGCGCATATGCAGTTATGTTAACTGATGGGGTAAAAATGTAGTAGAAAGGGAGATTTCATGTTAAAGGTAATCAAAAGAAACGGTGATGTAGCGGAGTTTGACTTAAAGCGGATCAGTGATGCGATCATGAAGGCATTTGTTGCAACAGATGTGCAGTATACGAATGATATTGTGGATTTATTAAGTCTCCGTGTCACAGCAGATTTTCAGGAAAAGGTAAAAGACGAAGAGGTGCATGTAGAGGATGTACAGGACAGCGTAGAGCGTGTGCTGGAGCAGGCCGGTTACTCACAGGTAGCCAAGGCTTACATTCTTTACAGAAAACAGCGTGAAAAACTGCGTACCATGAAATCTACGATCTTGGATTATAAAGATGTGGTAAACGGCTATGTAAAGGTAGAGGACTGGCGTGTCAAGGAAAATTCCACCGTAACATATTCTGTCGGCGGACTGATCTTAAGCAATTCCGGCGCAGTAACTGCCAATTACTGGCTTTCAGAGATTTATGATGAAGAAATAGCGGAGGCACACAGAAATGCGGATATCCATATCCATGATCTGTCCATGCTGACAGGCTATTGTGCAGGCTGGAGCTTAAAGCAGCTCATCACGGAAGGACTTGGCGGCATTACCGGCAAGATCACATCCGCACCGGCAGCGCATCTTTCCGTATTGTGTAATCAGATGGTAAACTTTCTCGGCATTATGCAGAACGAATGGGCAGGCGCACAGGCATTTTCTTCCTTTGATACGTATCTGGCTCCGTTTGTCAAGGTGGACAGCCTGACATATCCGGAAGTAAAGAAATGTATCGAAGCATTTATTTATGGCGTCAATACACCGAGCCGCTGGGGTACGCAGGCGCCGTTTTCCAATATCACACTGGACTGGACGGTTCCGAACGATCTGGCAAATCTGCAGGCGATCGTAGGCGGCAAAGAGATGGACTTCACATACGGTGACTGCAAGCAGGAAATGGATATGATCAACAAGGCATTCATCGAGACGATGATCGAAGGCGATGCCAACGGACGCGGTTTCCAGTATCCGATCCCGACTTACTCCATCACAAAGGATTTTGACTGGTCCGATACAGAGAACAACCGTCTCTTGTTTGAAATGACTTCCAAATACGGTACACCGTATTTTTCCAACTATATCAACTCCGATATGGAGCCATCCGATGTCAGATCCATGTGCTGCAGACTGCGTCTGGATCTGAGAGAGCTGCGTAAAAAGACAGGTGGTTACTTCGGTTCCGGCGAAAGCACGGGAAGTGTCGGTGTTGTTACGATCAATATGCCAAGGATCGCGTATCTGTCAACAAGTAAGGATGATTTTTACCGCCGGCTGAATAAGATGATGGATATTGCAGCCCGTTCCTTAAAGATCAAACGTGGTGTTATCTCAAAGCTGCTGGATGAAGGTTTATATCCTTACACAAAACGGTATCTGGGCAACTTTGACAACCATTTTTCCACGATCGGTCTGATTGGTATGAATGAGGTCGGCTTAAATGCCAACTGGCTGCGTGCGGATCTTTCCGACAAGCATACACAGGAATTTACAAAAGAAGTGCTGAACCATATGCGTGAGCGTCTTTCCGATTATCAGGAAATGTACGGTGATCTTTACAATCTGGAAGCAACACCGGCAGAGAGTACGACTTACCGCCTGGCAAAGCATGATAAAAAGAGATGGCCGGGCATCAAGACGGCAGGACATCCGGGAGATACACCGTATTACACGAATTCTTCTCATCTGCCGGTTGATTATACCGTGGACATATTCGATGCACTGGATATTCAGGACGAGCTGCAGACGCTATACACATCCGGTACGGTATTCCATGCATTCTTAGGCGAGAAGCTTCCGGACTGGAAAGCTGCTGCTAACCTTGTAAAGACGATCGCAGAAAATTATAAGCTGCCTTATTATACGTTGTCTCCAACGTACTCTATCTGCAAGGAACACGGGTATCTGGCAGGAGAGGTCAAAATCTGTCCGCATTGCGGTAAACCGACCGAGGTTTACAGTCGTATCACAGGCTATTACAGACCGGTGCAGAACTGGAATGACGGTAAATTACAGGAATATGCAAACAGAACAGAGTACAGGCTGGACAGATCTGTATTAAAGAGACCGGTTTCCAGTGTGGTAACGTTATCCGGTTATGATCAGGATGTCAAGGTTTCTGTCGGAACACCGGAAAATGTAAAGTATTTATTTACGACAAAGACCTGTCCGAATTGTAAGCTGGCAAAGGAATATCTGCAGGGAATCGCATATGTACCGATCGATGCGGAAGAGAATATGGAGCTGGCAGTCCGCTACGGCGTCATGCAGGCACCGACGCTTGTAGTTGTCAGCGGCGATTCTCATAAAAAGTATGTCAATGCATCCAATATTAAGAAGTATGCAGACAGTCTTGCGGCAGAGACTGCGAATCTGTAAGCGGGATCAAAGTATCCTGAAATGAAATCAACATAAGGAGAAACAGCATGATTAACAAATTAGTCGAAAATATCAAAAAGACGGGAGCACCGATCGTAGTGGGACTGGATCCGATGATGAAGTTTATCCCGGAATTTATTACCCAAAAAGCTTTTGCGGAATACGGAGAAACGCTCGAAGGTGCTGCAGAAGCGATCTGGCAGTACAATAAGGGAATCGTGGATGCGATCTATGATCTGGTTCCGGCAGTAAAGCCACAGATCGCCATGTATGAGCAGTTTGGTATTCCGGGACTTGTTGCATTTGATAAAACAGTCAAATACTGCAAGGAAAAGGGACTGATCGTGATCGGTGATATCAAGCGTGGTGATATCGGTTCTACCTCAGCAGCCTATGCAACAGGGCATCTTGGCAAGGTGCAGGTAGGAAGTAAATCCTACTATGGTTTTGACGAAGATTTTGCAACTGTCAATCCTTATCTGGGAAGCGACGGCGTAAAACCGTTCATTGATGTATGTAAGGAAGAGAAAAAGGGTATTTTTGTTCTGGTAAAGACATCCAATCCGAGCAGCGGAGAATTTCAGGATCGTATTATCGACGGCGCGCCGCTGTATGAGTGGGTCGGACATCAGGTTGATGAATGGGGCAAAGAACTGATGGGAGATACTTACAGTTATGTTGGTGCTGTTGTCGGTGCAACTTATCCGGAAATGGGACGTGTCCTGCGTGATATTATGCCAAAGGCTTATATTCTGGTACCGGGCTATGGTGCACAGGGCGGCAAAGGCAAGGATCTTGTCCACTTCTTTAATAAAGATGGACTCGGTGCGATCGTGAACAGCTCGCGCGGTATTATTGCCGCTTATCAGAATGATCTGTATAAGGAACGGTTTACACCGGAAAATTATGCGGATGCATCCAGGGCAGCAGTACTGGATATGAAGGAAGATATTGCCTCTGCACTGGCTTAGTATAATGGAGTTTTGTGTATGAGATGATTGTTCCTGTCTCATTTTACAGGAGCATACAGGTCATAAGTCTACATTTTTCTTATTGAGAAAAGTTATCAGCTGCAGGCGTGGGTTAGAGTTGGCTATCCGCCCGTGCCGGTGCTATAATAGCACCCATAATAAGATACAGATAGAGAAAGGTGTGGATATTATGAGTAATATTTTCAAAGAAATCAATTGGAAAAAAACAGGTATCTTTGCAGCAGGAGTAGCATTTGGTACAGCCGGCATCAAGATCTTATCAAGTAAGGATGCAAAGAAAGTATATACAAACTGTACTGCAGCAGCACTCAGAGCAAAGGACTGTGTTATGAAGACAGTTTCTACTGTACAGGAGAACGCTGAAGATATTTATGCAGATGCTAAGAGCATAAATGAAGAAAGAGCCCTGCAGCAGGAACAGGAATTTGCAGCAGATGCACAGGAAGCATCTGAAGACGCGGAATAATTTAGAAAAAGAGGGAGCACCTGCTAAGGCGGGTGCTCCTTTGTAGTGAGGTAAGGATAGCTTATGAAATTTATAATCAAGCATGAAGCAAGGGGAAGAATGCGTATCCATCTTGTGCAGTACCGCATGAGTTATGCGCAGGCAGACTTGCTTCTTTACTATTTACATACACAGCCGCAGGTAAAAGAGGCAAAGGTGTATGAGCGGACAGGAGACGCCGTGGTCGTTTATACAGGTGACAGACAACAGATCATTGATCTGCTTCTGGCATTTGCCTATGAAGAAGTAAAAGCACCTGCGGGGCTGATCGAAAATTCAGGAAGAGCGTTAAATGCAGATTATCAGGAAAAACTGGTCGGTCATGTGGTAAAGCATTATGCGATCAAATGGCTGCTTCCGCTGCCACTCCGTTCCTGCTATGTCATCTGGCAGTCACTGAAGTATATGAAAGAAGGTGTGAAGACGCTTCTGAAGGGCAGGATCGAGGTACCGGTGCTGGATGCGACAGCGATTGCGGTATCTGTTTTAAGAAATGATACGGACACAGCAGGTTCGATCATGTTTCTGCTCGGTTTCGGTGAACTGCTGGAAGAGTGGACACATAAAAAGTCAATTGATAATCTGGCAAGAAGCCTGTCTTTGCATGTGACAAAAGCATGGAAAAAGGTAGATGGGACAGAGGTTCTGGTGTCTGTCGATGAAATTGAAACAGGAGAGCAGGTTGTTGTACATATGGGTAATGTCATTCCGTTTGACGGTGTGGTGGCAGAAGGAGAAGCACTGGTCAACCAGGCGTCACTGACCGGCGAAGCCACGGCTGTCAGAAAAGCAGAGGGCGCATCCGTATATGCGGGCACTGTGATGGAAGAGGGCACACTGACGATCACAGTCAGCAAAGTCGGAAGTGACAGCAAGTTTGAAAAGATCGTGAAGATGATCGAAGAATCGGAGAAAATGAAATCCAATGTAGAAGGCAAGGCAGCCCATCTGGCAGACAAGCTTGTGCCTTACAGCCTTGGCGCAACAGCACTGACATACCTTCTGACAAGAAATGCCACAAAGGCACTTTCCATTCTGATGGTGGATTTCTCCTGCGCACTCAAGCTCGCAATGCCGATTTCCGTGCTTTCTGCGATCCGCGAGGCAGGCAGCCATCACATTACCGTAAAGGGCGGCAAGTTCTTAGAAGCAATGGCAGAAGCCGATACGATCGTATTTGATAAGACCGGAACACTGACAAAGGCATGTCCGACTGTAGCATCTGTGGTATCCTTCTGTGATAAGACTTCGGATGAACTTTTGCGTATTGCAGCCTGTCTGGAAGAGCATTTCCCGCATTCTATGGCGAAAGCGGTCGTTGATGCTGCGACACAGAAAAATCTTCTGCATGAGGAAATGCATACCAAACCGGATTATGTGGTAGCGCACGGTATCGCAAGTACGATCGGAGAGAAGCGTGTTGTGATCGGCAGTTATCATTTTGTATTTGAAGATGAAAAGTGCATGATTCCGGAAGAAAAGAAGGAATTGTTTGAGAATCTGCCGCTGCAGTATTCTCATTTATATCTGGCGATAGATGGTAAGCTGGCAGCAACGATCTGTATTGAAGATCCGCTCCGCACGGAAGCAAAGTCTGTGATCAGGAAGCTGCATAAAGAAGGGTTTACCAATATTGTCATGATGACAGGTGACAGCTACCGGACAGCAGAAGCGATCGCAAAGTGCGTCGGCGTGGATCATTTCTATGCGGAAGTTCTGCCGGAGGATAAGGCTGATTTTGTACAGCAGGAGAAAGCAAAGGGACATAAAGTTGTCATGATCGGTGACGGTATCAACGATTCACCGGCGCTTTCCGCTGCAGATGTCGGAATTGCCATCAGTGACGGAGCAGAGATCGCAAGAGAGATCGCAGATATTACAGTCAGTGCAGATGATCTGAATGAGATTGTTACACTGAGAATGTTAAGCGGGGCACTGATGAAACGGATCCATAAAAATTACAGACAGATCGTGACCTTTAATGCAGGACTGATCGCATTAGGCGTGGCAGGCGTGATCCCGCCTACGACATCAGCTCTTTTGCATAATACATCGACACTGCTAATCGGTATGGACAGCATGAAAAATCTGCTGTAAGCCGTAGTGCATTCTATAACAGAATAAGAGAACGCCGGAACCGGGATAAAACCTGTGTTCCGGTATATTTTTTATATGACGGTATTTTTAAAATTATGCTGGTATATAAAGTTGATACAAGGTATACTGGAAATAGCTATTGCAGTAAAGCAGTATCAAATCCGGGGCTTTTGACCCGGACGTCATCTTATAACATGCATATGAAAAGGGGGAACTACATGAAAAAGAGAATAGCAGTTGCACTGACAACACTTTGTATCACACTTTTGACAGGATGCGGCATGAGCGCAAAAATGGAGATCAATCCTGATCTTTCGGGCACTGTTTCGATGGAAGTGGATACAACAAGCGAAGAAGAAAAGCAGATCGAGCAGTATATGAGCAGCCAGCAGGGCAGCACAGCAAAGACCTATGCTGAGATCATGAAAGAAATGGAATTTACGGCAAACGGTACAAAGGTACTGAACGGAAAAGAACATAATTCTTATATACTGAGTCAGAAAGCATCTGCGAAGGAGATGAAATCTTCTTTCCTGGAGCTGACAGGTGACAAAGCTGTTATGAGCATTGCACAGGACAGTCAGACAAGTACAAGCCAGACAGATGCCAATATGACAAGTAATCTGGACGGATTGGACGGCTATGAAATTGTGATCAGTTTCCCGTTCCAGGTAGCCAAAACAAACGGAGAAGTGCAGGCAGACGGCAAAACGGTCAGATTTGATGCGGTCAAACTTGTGAAGGAAAAGACTGACCGTATCTATGCCATGAGTGCAAAAGCTGTGGCGCAGTCCGGTAAGATCAAGGTCAGCGGTGTGAAAAACAAAGGTGCTTATAAAAAGCTTGTGACGATGAAGGTCTCTTCACCGGGCGTGATCACCCGGTTCCGTGTAAATGGAAAGGCACAGTCAGGCAATGAATTTGCGGTAAAGAAGGATGGCGCTTACAAGGCAGAGATCGAAACGGAAGCCGGTACAAAGCAGACAGTCATTTTCTGTGTTGACCGTAAGAAGCCGACCACCAACGTGAAAAACAACAAGGTATACAAGAAGAATCTGAAGATCACTTTCCGGGATAAGCTTTCCGGTGTGAAGCGTGCCACACTGAACGGCAAGAAGATCAAGAGCGGAAAAACGATCAAGAAAAACGGTACTTATACGTTAAAGATCACAGATAAAGCAGGCAATGTAAAAAAGGTAAAATTCAAGATTCAGAAATAAAGCGTTCTATTTGCAAATCCGGCAAATGGATGGTAAAATTGGTTAGAAATATCTAACCAGCCAAATTCGGCAGGCAGCAAAGTGAAGATAATAACAGGAGGTACACAATGGGAGTAAATTCAATTGATGCAGAAGATGATCAGTTTGCATATCGTTATGATACACAGCTTCTGATCGACAGAAGAAATGAGGATCTGGATGAGGATGCGATCGCAGACTACATCACAGAGCATTTTGAAGGTAACAGCCTGATCGCAGCGGGAGATGAAGATCTGATCAAGATCCATTTCCATACAAACGAGCCGTGGAAGATCTTAGAGTACTGCAACACACTCGGGGAGATCTACGATATTGTTGTAGAGGACATGATCAGACAGGCAAACGGAATGCAGGGCTGACTGAGGAGACAGAAAATGGAAGCGGATAAGACTGCGTATGATGAAATCTATCTGGAAGATGTCATAGACCTTCATACCTTATTGTTTATCAAACTGACTGAGATCACGGAATACGATCTGTGTTCCATGATAGATGTGTATATGCAGCATTCGGAAATCAGAAGAAAGATGGATGTTGGCAACTGGAGTGCGCTGAATAAAGGCTATAAGCAGCTGAAGAACAGTATCGATTTTTCACTGTGTGCGCCACGAAAGGAAGCTATAGAATGTGATCGTATTTTACTGAACTGGATTTCGCAGATGTATGTCCGGCTGCAGTGGAAATATTGCATTGCATCCGCAGAAATAAGCAGGGCAATTCCATCTGCCCTGCTTATGAGATTGTATGATCCGTTGCATGAAACGTCTTATAACAATGCCTGTGAGAAATTGTACCGAAAATATCTAACGGGCCTGCAGCTTCTTTAAGCCGGTTTCATATTGGTCATAAAATTCTTCCCCAAGAGAAGCGTAGGCTTTCATACCGAGTTTAGAATTCGCCATCCATCCAAGCTTTGGGTGATATTGCCTGAATATTTTATTCTTTAGAAGCTGAGAGGAAAACTGCTGCGTATTTTCATGGAACAGATTGATATTGACGCGTGTTGAGAAGTATCCCCGATCCATGATATTTTCCGCCTCGATATCTTTTGTGACCAGTTCAAAATCCGCACGGTTTAACCGGAACAGTTCTTTATTATGTAATGGATCGACAAGTGTAAACAGCAGCTGTAACTGATACCGTTTGATCTTTCCGTTAAGATACAGACCGTCAGACAGCATATGAGGGATACCGACGCCCAAAGGCTGTCTGTTATTGCTCAGAAATGAAAACAGGGTATAATCCGCCAGTTTCTTGTCGGGGGTTACATCCAGAAGAATGCCGCATTCACCGGTTGTTGTATTGTAATATGACATTTCGTCGCTGATCTTCTCCCAGCCAAAACCGCTTTTTATGGCATCATCGATCATACGCTCGATGCCTGAAAGCAGTCCGTCCGTTCCCTTGAAGCGGGGGATGCGGAAATATTTTTTGGGGAAGTCCCAGCAGGATATGCCTTGCTCCAGATCTTCGATCATGGCAAGAAGCCGGTTCCCTTCATCGATCATATTTCCCGCATCATAAAACGGCACATCGCCGATCTTTTCCAGTTCATGATACAAATGGCCTTTGGCAAATCCGTAGTTTACGATGAAAATATTGTAGCAGAAAAGGCCGGGCTGTCCCTGGTAGGTATGATGCTTCATCGGATGGATACCACCATTCATGGCATCTTTGGACATGAGGTTTTCCACCTGGGGGATCAGCTGTGTGGCAATCGCTTCTTCCACAAGCCGGTAACTGGCTTTTTCACGTTCACAGGCAGTCAGATACCTGCGTACCTGCTGATCAATGTCCTGCATGGTGAGCCGGACATGGTCGTCTACAAAAAATGATTCATTTGCCATAAGAAATCTCCTTTTTATACAGTCGTATCTTGAGTGTAGCATGGATTTTCCATGGCTGCAATGGAGCAGTGGTTGAAAAGGAAAGGATTGTGTAAAGGTGAGATATTATGTATATTGGTAGGGAAGAAGAGGGAGAAAAACGATGGAATATCTTTATAAAATTACGATAGAAATAGATGATGACATGGTGCGGCGTCTTGGACAGCATGACCTTGACGCGGTTTATGAAACTGTGCGGCAGGCATTTATAGACTGCGATTTTCAGGAAAGAACAAAAGCCGGCGGAAAGATGGTCTTTACGATCGGAGAAGACAAGGATTCCTTCAGCAATGTCGGGATCGTGACAAATGCGCTCTACGATTCGTGGCTTGGCAGGTATCTGAAAAGGATGGAATGGTATGATGCCGGTGATGACAGCGTGGAGGATATTTTAGAAGAGATCAGGGAATTTGAAGAAACACATGGAAAATAAAAGTGCCCGGACGGATGCCGTTTAGCTGCATCTGCCCGGGTGTTTTTAGGTGATAAGTCATATTCTTATTCTACAGAAACAAGCTCGATCTTGAAATTCAGTTCTTTTCCTGCCATTTCATGATTGGCATCCAGTGTGATATGGGTATCGTCCTTGGCTGTTACAGTAACAGGGAAAGACTGTCCGCTTGGTGTGGATAAATAAACATGTTCACCGACGGATAAACCTTCTGCGCCCGGTAACTGACCGAGCTCCAGGGTAACAATATTCTGCGGATCCGGCATCCCGTATGCTTCCTCTGGCATTAAATGGATATCCAGGATCTGTCCGATCTCCATTTCCTTGACGGCTTCATCAAAGCCCTTGATCATCATGCCTGCACCACAGACAAATTCCAGCGGCTCTCCGCGGTCATAGGATGAATCAAATTTTTCACCGCTGTTAAAAGTACCTGTGTAGTGTACTTTGCATTTTTTTCCTACATTGCTCATAGTTGTCCTCCATTTTACATATTCTTATAAGCATTGCCCCACGCGACCATGGAATCCAGAATCGGCTTTAAGGATTTTCCGAGATCACTTAATGCATATTCCACTCTGGGCGGAACCTCCGGGTAAACTGTGCGGGTGATCAGTCCGTCCTCTTCCATGGAACGCAGACTGTCGGTCAGCACCTTCTGGCTGATCCCGTCCAGATCCTTTCGAAGCTCGTTGAACCGCCATGGTCTCTGCAACAGATTTCTTATAATAAGTAACTTCCATTTGCTTCCAATCAAAGCAACGGTAGTAGCAACCGGGCATTCCGGTAATTCTTCTTTTGTCAGCATATCATCAGCTCCTTATATTAAATCCTTTTTTGCGTGTTACATCAGATTATAGTGTAATATTCCAAATCCTGTCAATCGGTTATAGGATACTACGGTTACTTTTTGGATACAACAGTATATGAGAATATGAAACGGGACCGTTTAAACTGCCATCTGCTGCAGAAAAGGGCATGATCTATGGCGGCTGCAACTATGGCAGCTGCCATATCACGATCTCTTCAAACGGAGATATGATTGCTTATGCAAGAACAAGTAATAATGCCATTTTAAATCTGCCGTTTGCTGTGACAGAGTGCAGACCGTTCTTTTCAAAGCGGAAGCATTCTCCGGCGGAAAGTTCATAGTCCTTTCCTTCATAGCCGATCGTAGCCTTGCCTTCGAGTGCAAATACGATCGCATTGCCCGGTGCACGGTGTGGCGTCAGACCGGTTCCTTCATCAAAAGCCATAAGAACATATTTCATGGTAGGATTGCTGACAACATCCATGTTGGCAATGCTGCCTTCTTCATAGTCGATCAGATTCTTTAGTTCAATTACTTCGTTTGTTTTTACGTTTGGGTTCATAATAATCTCCTTTTCTGTGTTGTTTTCCAATATGATCTCTGTGTAAACCATGCCGGCGTCTGTTTCCATTCCGCATAATGTTCTGCCGGGAACGATCAGCACCGTATCAGGTAAAAGCAGTTTCTGCGCTGCATCTTCTCCGATCAGGATAGTGCCCTGACCCGCCGCACCAATGTACATGGTCATACGGTCATAGCTTTCCTGGCTGATGGACGTATCCTTTCCGAGTGAGAAAAGGGTAACTTTTGTGGTATTGCCCAGTTTTGTATCTCTGGATATGGTAAAGCCATCCCGGATGGGACGTAATTGCTCGATCGTAAATACAGATTCCATAGAAAACTCCTTTCATTTTATTGATTTAGTATGTGAAAGAATTGTGTCTCCTATGAATATAAGCTATAATAAGAAAAAAAGAACAAATTTGATCGGATTACCGGATGGATAAGAGGAGAAAGTAGTGGAGCATGTATTATTTATTGTAATTGGTATCGGTGTGTTTTTGTTAGGCGTAAGGGATCTGTGTATCCTGATTCTGTGTACAGAGCAGATAGAGGCAGAGCATACGGGATACAGGACTTATTATGGCGGCGGCAGATATGGCATACGAAAGGTAGATGTACCTGTTTTTACTTATACTTATCAGGGCGTTAGTTTTCAAAGTCAACTGGCACAAAATGTGCCATATAAAAAGCTGACGGAAAATATGGAACATGGCAATATCCATCTGATCTACATCAATTCCAAGCATCCACAAACCTGTATTTTTCTGAGAAAAGTAAGACCGGATACGATTCTGTTCTTGTGTATGGGGCTTTTCATCGTGCTGGGAGCGGTTATGAGAATGCGATAGAAAATTTACAAAGCCGGACAAAAAGGCAGTTTAATCCGAAAAGGTATCTGTAACAGCCGGAAAACGGTAGTCTCTGATAAAGGAAAAGCATTTGGAAACGACCGGGGAAAGTGCTGATTCATCACGGACAGCAACATCGAATTACGGCTTTAATAATTTAAAATAACTGCGCCGTGTTTCGAGGAGACCAAGTGAGGCGAGCTTGCTGATCTCTGCAGACATGGCGCTTCTTTCTACGCCGAGATAATCGGCAAGCTGCTGTCGGTTAAACGGAATATAGAAAGCATTTGTCCCTTTTTCTTTTGCCTGGTCATTCAGATAGGCAAGCAGCTTTTCTGCCGTTGTTTTGTGGGAAGTATATTTCAGTTTCCGGTTCAGATACATGTTTTTGCGTGCAACGATGCCAAGCAGATTCCGGATCAGGACAGTATGATAAGCCCAGCCTTCATCTGTAGCGTGCAGCAGGGCATGACTGCTGATGGTTAAGATATGGCAGTCTGTGGCGGCGACGATCGTGACGGGGAGCTCTGTGACGTTTGCACAGGCAAAAGCCTCTGCAAAAAGAGCGCCGGTAGAAACGGAGGCAGTGATGCTGCGATTGCCGTAATAATCATCCTGCAGGATGTGGATATCGCCCTCAAGTACAATACCGATAAAGTTGACAGCATCACCGCAGTGGCGGATCGTTTCTTCTTTTTTATAATATCTGGTGTGAGCTTTCAGTTTTTCGAGAACACAGGGCAGTTCTACCTGTGGAATTCCCTGAAATAACGGATTTTTCTGTAAGAGAGTTTCATAAGATGCAAAATTTTTTGACATAGCAGCTCCTTTTGTTGGAAATCCAACATAATTATTGCAATGAGTTTAGTACAATGACGACAGAAAAGTCAAGGAGGAACCACAAATGGTTAGAAAGATCATTCATATTGATGAGGAAAAATGTAATGGCTGCGGGATCTGTGCAACCGCTTGCCATGAAGGCGCGATAGAGATCATAGACGGAAAGGCAAAGCTGACAAGAGAGCACTTCTGCGACGGCTTCGGAGATTGTCTGCCGGGCTGCCCGACTGGTGCGATCACATTTGAGGAAAGAGAAGCTCCGGCTTATGATGAAGCAGCGGTGCTCAAAGCAAAGCAGGAGAAGGACAGACTGATCAACTGGCCGGTACAGATCAGGCTGGCACCAGTGCAGAGTCCGTATTTTGAAGGCGCAAAGCTGCTCATTGCGGCAGATTGTACAGCCTATGCATATGCCGGGTTCCACAGTGAATTTGTGGCAGGAAGAGCAACGCTGATCGGATGTCCGAAGCTGGATGGCGTCAATTACAGCGAAAAGCTGACAGAGATCCTGAAACAGAATGATATCCGCTCTGTAACTGTGCTCCGCATGGAAGTGCCATGCTGCGGCGGCCTGGAAATGGCGGCAAAGAAAGCACTGCAGGACTGCGGTAAAATGATCCCCTGGCAGGTCGTGACGATCTCCATTGACGGAAAGATCCTGGACTGACACCGGGAATGCGTGAATTGCAAGAATAAAAAGGACACTTGAATAATCAAGTGCCCTAGTGTATAATCTACTTAGAAAGTGAATCGGATATGACTCCGATTTGCCCTCAGTTGAGAAAAACTAATAAGAATAGCATCCTAAACTTTGCGAGGGTTGGGGATGCTATTTCTTTTTGCCGTTATGGTTATCTATGTAAGACAGAGCCGCAAAAACAACTAATAAAAGTGTAAGCTAATGAAGCCTGCGATTTGCTGGTTGAAAAGAAAAGTAGGTAATGGTATACTTACTTCATATGCTAGAATGCTACAAACGCCGAAACGGCTTACAATAAGGAGGACACAGCAAAGTGGAACAGTATAAACAGGAATTTATCGAATTTATGGTAGCAAGTGATGTTTTGAAATTTGGCGAATTTACATTAAAGAGCGGCAGAAAATCCCCGTTTTTCATGAATGCGGGTGCTTATGTGACAGGTTCACAGCTGATGAAGCTCGGCGAGTATTATGCAAAGGCAATCCATGATACGTACGGACTGGATTTTGATGTCCTGTTCGGGCCTGCTTATAAGGGCATTCCGCTGACTGTTGCGACTACGATAGCGATCAGTAATTTATATGGAAAAGATATCCGTTACTGTTCTAACAGAAAGGAAGTCAAGGATCATGGCGATACAGGAATCCTGCTTGGCAGCAAGCTGAAGGACGGAGATAAGGTAGTGATCATTGAGGATGTGACGACAAGCGGCAAATCCATTGAAGAAACCTTCCCGATACTGAAAGCACAGGCAGATGTAGAAGTCATCGGTCTGATGGTATCCTTAAACCGTATGGAAGTCGGAAAAGGCGGCGAGAAGTCAGCACTTGATGAAATTAAAGAATTATATGGCATCGATGCAAATGCGATCGTATCTATGGCGGAGGTAACAGAGCATCTGTACAATAAAGAATGTGGTGGCAGGGTTGTGATCGATGATCAGATCAAGGCAGCAATCGATGCATATTATGAACAGTATGGTGTACGGGCATAGACAGTTGTAGTCGGAAAGGAAATCATATGGAAGAAAAAATCTATAAAACAATGGCAGGAAGCGGTGCTTTAAATATTGTATTCGGTGTGATCTCTGTTGTGGTGGGAATCGCAGGTGGTGTATTACTCATCATATCCGGTGCAAAGCTGCTTGCCGGCAAATCAAAGATCATGTTCTAAAGGGGACGTTATGCGTAAAGGCCGTAAAAAGAATTTTATGTTTACGAATAAAAGTCAGTCAGAACGTGGTATTATGTCAACCGTACTTGGAATACTGTCAGATGTCTCGATCGGGCTGGCAGTATTTTCTTCGTTTCGGATTGGCGGACGGGCGAGTGCGAGGCTTGGCACGGTTATTTTAGTAGCCATGCTTTTTTCAATCGCAGGGCTGGTATTCGGTATTTTATCCAGAATGGAGAAGGATAAGTTTTATTTCTTCCCGGATCTGGGTATTCTATTAAACGGAATCGGCGTCTGTGCCACAGGATTTATTTTGTATGCGGGAGTGTTTGGATTATGATGGAAGAAAGATATGAACTTGCAAAGGAAAGACTGACTGAAATTCATAAGGAAGAAACTGTAAAGGAGCCATACTGTTCTTATTTTAGACGGGTGGCTTTTTTCCTTTTGGAGATGAGCCAGATTTATGAAGATATCAAGGCAGGCAGTTACTTTGAAAAAAGTACGGAAGAACTGCGCAGTGCAAATGAAGTGATGTTTGCCGATGTACTGCCGGAGCTGTATGAGGAAAGCTATGCGAATCCGGTTTACGCGGTTTCCATGCTGGGAGATGACTATGGACAGATCCTGTCTTTCGTTTATACGCAGATGCGTTCTGTGATCCCGGAAATCTTTGAACAGAATCTGGATGAACTTGTGATCCATATGGAGTTCTTTCTGGAAGTTTACAGCAGCTTTGTATACAGCTATGCGGATCAGGATCGTGAGCCGGCGGTGCAGCAGCTGAAAGAGATCGTGTACTTTTTCGTCTACGATTATATGGAAGAGGAAACCGTAAAGCGTGTCGGCGAAAAGGTAGATCCGGCATCAGATTTTGCATATCGTATTATCATGGAATCGGATCTGTCGGATGAGCGGTATCTGTACAGATACGGTGAATATATCACGGATAACCAGAGGCTGACAGCAGCTTATTTAAACAATATGGAGCCGGAAAAACTGCAGCTGATGGCAGATACTTATACAGAAGGGTATCGGATCGGCTTTATCAAGGGCAATAAGGATCTGTCTAAAAAGAAGGTTGCGCAGATCGTGTATCCGATCGGCTTTGAACAGGTTGTAAAATTAGCTATAGACAACTTTAAGAAAATGGGACTTGATGTGACAATGATGCGGACATCACACAGCATCTTTACCAAGAGAGGAACATCGGTCGGCGGCTATTATTCCGAAAGCCCGAACAAGCAGTATGAATACGATCATCGGGAGGATGAGGCACTTTTCCTGGATAAAAAGTTTGTAAGCCGTCGTCTGGAGGTACAGAAGGAAGCATACGAGCAAAAGAAGGAGCTTTCCGCTGTGCATGCGGGGCCTGCCTGGATCGAGGTATTCGGGGAAACACCGTTTACCCCTGTTTTGCAGAAAGAGGCATGTCAGCTCAGTAAAAAGCAGCAGGAGCTTTCAACCTGGTATTACGGACAGCTCGGTCAGATCATCAACAGTTATATCCCGGGAGAAGAAAGAAGTTTTACGATCATTGCCTATCCGATCCCTGAGATCGGGGAGGAGTATCCGGCGATCATGGATGAAACGATCCGCCTGAATACGCTGGATTATCAGACGTACGAGGATCTGCAGCAGAAGATGATTGATGTGCTGGATACGTGTGAGTATGCCCGGATCATAGGGACAAACGGAAACAAGACAGATTTGAAAGTTATGTTAACTGATCTGGCAGATCCGGCAAAGCAGACAAAGTTTGAAAACTGCGTGGCAGATGTCAATATTCCGGTGGGCGAGGTATTTACTTCTCCCAAGCTGGCAGGAACGGAAGGCACGTTGTATGTCAGCCGTGTTTATCTGAATGAGCTGGAATATACAGAACTTGAGATCCATGTGAAGGATGGCAGGGTAACAGAGTATGACTGTGCTAACTTTGCAGATCCGGCAGAGGGCAAAAAGTTAATTAAAGACAACATTTTATATCATCACGAAACACTTCCGATGGGAGAATTTGCGATCGGTACGAATACGACCGCTTACCGCATGGGACGGATGTATGAGATCGAAGACAGACTGCCGATCCTGATCGCAGAAAAGACAGGGCCGCATTTTGCATTCGGAGATACGTGTTATTCCCATGCAGAGGATGTAGCTGTCTATAATCCTGACGGAAAAGAGATCATTGCCAGAGACAATGAGATTTCTGTTTTGCGTAAAGAAGATATGGATAAGGCATATTTCCAGTGCCATACGGATATCACGATTCCATATGATGAGCTGGGCGCGCTCTACGGTGTCACAGCAGACGGAGAGGAGAAATGGATCATCAAAGACGGCAGATTTGTACTGCCGGGCACGGAAGAACTGAACAAGCCGCTCGAAGGAATGTGACATTTCGTATTGACGATAGAGAAAGAACCTTTTAAAATATTATATGATTGCAAAAAAGCAATATGAGAGTGTTAAATGATGTAATAGTAAAGATGAATGGAGGATACAGCATGGCACAGGTAGGAATTGTAATGGGCTCTGATTCAGATATGCCTATTATGAGTAAAGCAGCAGATATTCTGGAGGAACTTGGTATTTCATATGAAATGACGATCATTTCCGCCCATAGAGAACCGGACGTATTTTTTGAGTATGCCAAAGGAGCAGAGGCAAAGGGATTCAAGGTGATCATCGCGGGCGCAGGTATGGCAGCACATCTGCCGGGTATGTGTGCGGCAATCTTTCCGATGCCCGTCATCGGTATCCCAATGCATACAACAAGTCTTGGAGGCAGAGATTCCCTGTATTCCATCGTGCAGATGCCATCCGGTATTCCGGTTGCGACTGTTGCGATCAACGGCGGGGCCAATGCGGGACTTCTCGCAGCAAAGATCCTGGCAACAAGTGATGCAGCACTTCTTGACAGACTGAAAGCATATTCCCAGAGCTTAAAGGAATCTGTGCAGAAGAAGGATGCACATTTACAGGAAGTAGGCTATAAAAATTACAATAAATAAAGAGGAGAACGAAAATGGATTACAAGAAAGCAGGAGTAGACATCGAAGCCGGTTACAAATCAGTGGAGCTGATGAAAAAGCATGTACAGGCTACTATGAGACCGGAAGTGCTTGGCGGCATCGGCGGATTTGCAGGTGCGTTTGACTTAAGTGCCATCAAAAACATGGAGGAGCCGATCCTTCTTTCCGGAACAGACGGCTGCGGAACAAAAGTAAAGCTGGCATTCGTGATGGACAAGCATGATACGATCGGTATTGATGCGGTGGCTATGTGTGTAAATGATATTGCATGCTCCGGTGGAGAGCCTTTGTTCTTCCTTGATTATATTGCATGTGGTAAAAATTATCCGGAAAAGATCGCTACGATCGTTAAAGGTGTGGCAGAAGGCTGTATCCAGTCTGAATGTGCATTGGTAGGCGGTGAGACAGCAGAGCATCCGGGACTGATGGAAGAGGATGAATACGATCTGGCAGGATTTGCTGTCGGCGTAGTGGATAAAAAGGATCTGATCAACGGATCTGATATGAAGCCGGGTGATGTTCTGATCGGCATGGCAAGCTCAGGTGTACATAGCAACGGATTCTCTTTAGTCCGTAAAGTATTTGAAATGACAAAGGAAAGCCTTGATACATATTATGATGAACTGGGCAAGACACTTGGCGAAGCCCTTTTGGCACCGACCAGAATTTATGTAAAAGCACTGAAAGCGGTAAAAAATGCCGGTGTTAAGGTAAAAGGCTGCAGCCACATCACAGGCGGCGGTTTCTATGAAAATATTCCGAGAATGCTTCCGGACGGCGTACGTGCGGTTGTCAAGAAAGACAGCTACGAAGTACCGGCTATTTTCAAACTTATGCAGAAAACAGGCGATATTGAGGAAAAGATGATGTACAACACCTACAACATGGGTATCGGTATGGTTGTTGCGGTAGATCCTGCTGATGTGGAGAAAACAATGGCAGCAATGAAAGAAGCCGGCGATACACCATATATCATCGGTCAGATCGAAGCGGGAGAAAAAGGAGTTACCTTATGTTAAACGTAGTAGTCTGTGTATCGGGCGGCGGTACGAACCTGCAGGCAATCTTAGATGCAGTGGAAAGCGGTAAGATCACCAACACACGTATTGCGGGTGTGATCAGTAATAATGCAGGTGCTTATGCGCTGGAGCGTGCAAAAGCAAAAAATGTACCGGCTGTCTGCATTTCTCCAAAGGAGTATGAAACAAGAGAAGCATTTAACCGGGCACTGCTGCAGGGCGTGGATGAGCTGAAGCCGGATCTGATCGTTTTAGCGGGATTTCTTGTAAATATCCCGGCTGAAATGGTGCAGGCTTACCGGGGCAGGATCATCAATATCCATCCGTCTCTGATCCCTTCTTTCTGCGGCAAAGGCTATTATGGGCTGAAGGTGCATGAAGGCGTGCTTGCGCGTGGTGTCAAGGTGACGGGTGCGACCGTGCATTTTGTGGATGAAGGGACGGATACAGGTCCGATCATCTGTCAGAAGGCGGTCTGTGTAAAGCAGGATGATACGCCGAAAGTATTGCAGCAGCGTGTCATGGAAGAAGCGGAATGGCAGCTTCTGCCACAGGCGATCGATTGGATCGCAAACGGCAGAGTACAGATACAGGACGGAAAAGTGTTTATAAAATAACGGGAGGCAGCAATGAAAGTTTTAATTGTTGGAAGCGGCGGCAGAGAGCATGCGATCGCAGCAAGCGTCGCAAAAAGTGATAAAGTGGATAAGATCTATTGTGCACCGGGCAATGCAGGAATCGCACAGCTTGCAGAGTGTGTAGCGATCGGGGCAATGGAGTTTGATAAACTGGTTGCATTTGCAAAAGAAAAAGAGATCGATCTTGTGATCGTCGGTATGGATGATCCGCTGGTAGGCGGTCTTGTGGATGAGATGGAAAAGGCAGGCATCCGCACATTCGGTCCTCGTAAAAATGCAGCGATCCTGGAAGGAAGCAAGGCATTCTCCAAGGATCTGATGAAAAAATACGATATCCCGACAGCAGCGTACGAAACCTTCGATGATCCGAAGGCAGCACTTGCTTATCTGGAGACGGCTGAGTATCCGATCGTCTTAAAGGCAGACGGCCTGGCACTCGGTAAGGGTGTTCTGATCTGTAATACAAAGCAGGAAGCTATAGATGGTGTGAAAGAGATCATGGAGGATAAGAAATTCGGTTCTGCCGGTAATCGCATGGTAGTAGAAGAATTTATGACAGGGCGCGAGGTATCTGTTCTTTCCTTCGTAGACGGTAATACGATCCAGATCATGTCAAGCGCGCAGGATCACAAGCGTGCCAAGGACGGTGATCAGGGCTTAAATACAGGCGGTATGGGAACCTTCTCCCCGAGCCCGTTCTATACAGAGGAAGTGGATGAGTTCTGCCACAAATATATCTTCCAGAAGACGGTAGATGCTATGAAGGCAGAAGGCAGAGAATTCAAGGGCGTTATCTTCTTCGGTCTGATGCTGACAGAAAAAGGCCCGAAGGTGCTGGAATACAATGCGAGATTTGGAGATCCGGAAGCACAGGTCGTTCTGCCGCGTATGAAGAACGATATCATTGATGTATGCAATGCCTGCATCGACGGTACACTGGATCAGATCAAGGTAGAATTTGAAGACAATGCAGCGGTCTGTGTGGTACTGGCATCCGATGGGTATCCGGTTTCTTACGAAAAGGGACTTCCGATCGAAGGACTGGAGGCGTTTGATGGAAAGGACGATTATTTCTGCTTCCACGCAGGCACAAAGCTTGCAGATGGCAGGATCGTGACAAACGGCGGACGTGTACTTGGCATTACAGCCAAGGGCGACGATCTCAAGCAGGCAAGAAAGAAAGCATATGAAGCAACGGAATGGGTTTCATTTGCTAATAAATATATGCGGCATGACATCGGAAAGGCAATCGATGAAGCATAATAAAAAGAAGCAGGATTTCCTGCTTCTTTTCATAGGGATCATCTGTCTGATCGTGTTTGTAATATGCGCCGTTTCCCTATTGCGCTATTACAATGATTACAGGCAGGAAAAAAGCATGGATGAAGAACTGCGTGAGCTTGGCAGACAGGTGCAGACGGAAGCCGCAGAGGAGAAAGATCCGGGCAATGCGGACGGCGCAGAAGCAAAAGAGCAAGAACTTCCGCAGATCGATGCATCTGTCTACCGGGAGAAAAATGAAGATTATGTGGCGTATTTGTATATTCCGGATACAGAGATCGAATATCCGGTTGTGCAGCGGAATAACAGCTATTATCTGAACCATAATTTTTATGGGGAGAAGAATGCACACGGAACGATCTTTTTAGATGAAAACTGCAGCACGGAAGATCCGGTACTGCTGTTGCACGGACATCATATGAAGGATGGTACGATGTTTGGCAGCCTGAAACAGTATAGGGATAAGGAGTTCAGACAGGCGCACAGCGAGATCTTGCTGGATATGGGGGAAGGCTTTGACGCATACGAAGTATTTGCCATTCTGCAGATCGATCTGACAAAAGAAGATTACTTTGCTTATGAGGAAATCCCAAAGGATGCGGACAGCCTGACTGCATATCTGAAACAGATCCGCAAACATGCGGTATGGTATGAGCAGCCGGGGAATGAAAATAAGCTGCTTTTGTTATCCACCTGTGCCTATGGATCGGAAGATGAGCGGATGGTAGTAGCGGCTTATAAAAAGTAAGAAAATATGGAACCGGAATGGAGCGGTGGACTTATAGAAAATGTCTGCCGCTTTTTTGTATACAATTCACAAAACAAAGCTATAAATGCGTAAAATAAAGATAAGAATGCGATAAAGATTTGCCGGACAAAAAGAAAGGATGTTGCAAGAACCTATAAAATATTATATTATGTAAAGTAATAATGGGTGGATTATATCCGCGTGTAAAAACAGGCGGATATCGACCCGGATCAGAAATAAATAACAGGGATAAAACAGGAGTTATGCGGGATATGAAGAGAAATGAATATTTCACTGAGGCAGAGATCAAGGAACAGAAAAAGAGGAGAAAAATAGGCAGACGTGCCATTGCACTTCTGTTGGCAGGCATGATGCTGTTTTCCAATATACCGTCCAATGTAAGTGCGGTATCGGATAATGATATCAGTATGCTGCCGGATGCGGTGGTGCAGGCGGAAGATGCGGATACAACTGCGGATGATACAGAGGAGAAGACTGTAAATATGACAGGCGCAGCAGAGCAGTCGGCAGCTGCCGCAGAAGATCGGAATGCAGGAGAGGAAAGCGAACCGGTTACAGTGGATGCGGCAGCGGATATCGAAGCAGACAAGGCAGGCAGTGCAGATATTTTTGACAATACAACGATCACACTGGATAAGCTGACACTGAAGGCGACCTATTCAGATGGAAAAGGCGGTAGTGTTGTAGAAGAATTGACAGAGAACGGTACATTTGATCTGCCATACAATGCGGATATCAATATGCGACTGGATTTCAAGCTGGGAAACGGAACAGCGGTCAATAAGGATACTGCTTATATTTATAAACTCCCTGATACGATCCGCGTTGATGTAGAGGCTGATCATAAGCTGGCTGATCATAACGGCAAATCCGTTGGTACTGTTCATATTGCGAAAGATGGAACATTGTCCTTCCGGTTTGATACGGATGCAATCGGATCCAATACCAATATTAACTTTTATGTACAGTTTGAAGGTGGTTTTTCAGAAGCCCTGCAGGAAGAGGGAAAGAGAGAGGATATTGCGTTTCCGACTGCTACAGGTGATTTCAAATTCACGGTAAATACAACAGATAAAACGGATGATGATAAGAAACCGGATCCGAAGGATGTCAGTATCAGCAAATATGGCAGCAAGATCATTAATGTCAACGGACAAAATTATATTGAATGGACGGTAGAGCTTGGTCAGGAAGGCAGAACATCACTGGATGGTGTGATCACGGATAACCTGCCGACAGGACTTACTTATGCGGAGATTTCGGGGTATCCGCAGCTGACAGACAGCACAGGTGGAACGATTACAACGACAGCGAAAAACGGGGACAGCAGCATTGATATTAAGGTAACGGGAGTTACCTCCCATTATCACGCAAAGGTAAAATTCTGCACCTATTATGATAAGAGTATTTTTGGCGGTACGATCAATGACAGTACAACAGCGCTGGTGGACAATACGGCGGCATTTAACCCGGATGATGATACGGATAAGGGTGTCAGCAACAAAGGAACCGTATCTATTAAACCGGATATGCTGAAAAAGACAGGAAGCAGCATTGCAGCAGATGGTACGATCGAGTGGACTGTAACCATAAACGCAGAGAATCTGGATATTCAGGGAACTTCTTATTTGGATATTGTGGAAACCGGACAGGAGCTTGTTGAGGATTCCATCCAGATCACACCGGCGGGACTCAGTGCGACTAAAAAGAGCGAAAGTGGCTTTGAAGTGGCAATTCCTGCAGGAACTGCTTATACAGATACCGTTACGATCAAATACAAGACGAAGGTTACTGATTTTTCACAGGGCAGCTACAAAAATACCGGTAAACTGCAGGGTGGTGTATACGATGTAACTACAAACGCCACCGTACCGGGCTACAATCTGTTGAAAAAGAGTTTTAAGGATTTTAATAAGATCACCAATACCTTCACATGGGAGATCGTGGTTAACGAGGAAGGCAAGACACTGGAAAATGTCACTGTGACAGATACATTCCGGGCAGGAAATGGCACGAACAAGGTTTCCGGTTCAGATCATGAAATGGCATTTGTGAGCGCATCCGAGGCACTGGATGCTTCTTCTGATGCGGAAAACGGTAAGCTTGTCTTTAAATTTGACAAGCTGGATGCAAAAAAGGTCATCACGATCGTGACGAAGGTGAAGGATCCGACCGCATTTGATGCAAGCAGCTGGCCGTTATTTGAAAATAAAGCATCCATGACCAGTGATATGAATACAACTCCAATTGATTCGACTGCACAGACATGGCAGCAGATCAAAAAGCCGGATATCCTGGCGAAAGACGGTAAGATGAACGGAGACGGTGCGATCACATGGACGCTTCAGGTAACAAATCCGAAGCTGACGGTGAAAGGTGCGGAAATCACAGATGTATTGCCGGCCGGACAGGAATATGTGGATGGCAGTATGCGTCTGCAGAACCCATACTATGATGCAAATCCGGTATTTGTGACACCGACGGTCACAGTAGATTCGACAACGGGGATCCAGAGCCTGAAATATATCTTTGCTCTGACGGATCCGGTGCAGGCGGGATTTTTCCAGAAAGATTTCTGGATCTGCTATGAAACGAAGACGACAAGCTCTGATGATGCGACAGCTTCCAGGTCCTATGAAAATGACGCAAAGATCAGGCTGGATTTTGAAGGAGATATTTCGGTTACAGATGATGCCAGGAAAAAACTGACTGGTGAGACCGGTGGTGTGCTGGAAAAAGTATATGACTATAAAGCGGGTAACCAGTATGTAGACTGGAGCGTTAAGATCAATGAAGGACATTATGATATGTCGGCAGTGGCTGATCCGGTCATTACCGATCAGCTCCCTTCTTATTTTGATTATGTCAGTGGTAAATTATATAAGGTTACAAAAGTAAGGAGCGGAAATAACACACAGGTGACGGAGACGGAAGTTTCGGCGGTTATTGCTGTTATGAACGGAAAGATCACGGTTCAGCTGCCGAATATCGGTTCCGATGAGTATGTCTTTAAATTCCGTACCCAGTTTAACTGTCTGGCAGCAGAACTGAGCGGAAAGACGATCGCCAATACGGTAAACTTTACCGGAACCGGGAAGAATGTGTCAGATACGAGTGATACGATCAAAAACGTATCCTTCAGTTCTTCTTCCGCAGGTGCGGTAACAAAGCATGAGATCCGTGTCAAAAAGATTGATAAGGGCACACGTGCCCCACTTGCAGGAGCGGTCTTTAAGCTGTATCTGGACGGCAGTAATATCTGTATCGGTGAGGCAACATCAGGAGAGGACGGCTATGCGGTATTTAAAGATCTGAATACGCTTACCGGTTATGCGCTGAAGCTGGTGGAGTTCCAGACACCGGACGGTTATACTTATATCAATCCGGAAAATGGAAAAGGATCTGCGGAAACGGTGATTACAGACTATGATGAAGTGCATCTGAAAACTGATTCCAATGGTACAAAGTATTACGAAATCGAAATTGAGAATTATAAACCGACAACACCAAAGGGAAGCGCGCTGATCGAGAAAAAAGATGCAGTGTCTGGAGTAGTGCTTGCAGGGGTGGAATTTGGACTGTATACGGATGAAACCTGTGCGGAAGATAAACTGGTAGCAAAACATGTAACATCAAGTAGCGGAATTGTTACATTTTCAAATCTGGAAATCGGAGAAACCTATTACTTAAAGGAAATTACACCGCTTCCGGGCTACAAGGCCGGCAATACGATCTACAAGATCGATGTAAAGACAGCAACAGAGACAGAGTATTGTGTATTGGGCGGTACGCCGGGCACACCACAAAGCAGTGCCTATGAAATTACCAATGAGAAGGCAAAAGCAAGCCTGACACTGACAAAGACAGAGAAGGATTCGGATCCGGTTGTATCTTTGGAAAATGCAGAGTTCAGTATTTATCGTGATGCAGACTGCTCTGACCGTATCGATACAAAGACGACAGATGTAAATGGTAAACTGACTTTTACAGATCTGGAGCCTGGAACGACTTATTATTACAGGGAAACAAAGGCACCGGACGGATATGTACTCGATACAACCGTGCGCAAGATCACGATCGGAACCGGAACAGAAAATGCGGATGTGGCAGAGACGGTAACGGTTACCAATGAAAAGGCGATCGGAGATATTGTGATCAAAAAAGTGGATGATTCTACGGTAGCGGTTCCGCTGGATGGTGTTAAATTCCGTCTGTTAAACAAGGATGATACTGAGTATCGGAAAAATGGTGCTGCTTATGATGTGATCAGTGACGAAAATGGTATTGCCCGATTTGAGGATATTCCGTTTGGAACTTATAAGGTAAAAGAAATACAAGGAAAGACCGGCTATCAGGTAACATCAACAAATGAAGAGATCAAGGTGGATATCGTCGGTGACAACAATCTGACGATCATAAACAAACGATATAAATGTGATATCCGTCTGACCAAAACCGGAGAAGGAGGAGAACTGCTTGCCGGTGCTGAGATCGGTCTCTTTACAAAAGACGGAGCCAGAATAAAAACCGCAACGACAGGCAGTAACGGAACGGTAACCTTTACAGATATTGTATATGGCGATTATTATCTGCAGGAGCTGAAAGCACCGGCAGGTTATAAGCTGTCATCTGCAAAAGTAACGATCACTGCGGCTGAGATCCTGAGCAGCTATACAGCGGGGACGGTGTTGGATAAGGGCAAATTATTAAATGAAAAACAGAAAGGGCGGATCCGTCTGTCTAAGACAGATGATGCAGGCGCAGCACTTTCCGGTGCTGAGTTTACCTTATATGATGAAAACATGGTCGCCCTGAAGACCGGCAAGACAATGACGGCAGCAGAAGCTTCCGCCATGGGTTCAGGTGCTGCAGAAGGCCAGCTGTATTTCAAAGATCTTACCTACGGAACTTATTATGTACAGGAAACAAAAGCACCGGATACGCCGGATGCTTCCATTGTCTACCAGAGAGATAATCAGGTTTACAAGGTAGTCGTGGATTCGGATTCACTTGTAACAAAATACACAGATGCAGACGGTAATCAGCAGAATCTGACCATTCAGAATAAAAGATTAAGCACGACACCGCCACTGATCAGTTTTAAGGTAAAGAAAACAGATGCAGAATCGGCTGCAGTACTTGCGGATGCAGTGTTTGAGCTTTATAAAAACGGAGTGGCAACCGGTATCACAGCAGTAACAAATAACAGTGGTATTGCATATTTTAAGCGGATCAGTGTTGAGACGGATGCAGCAGATACAAGCTATGAGGTTATAGAAAAAACAGCGCCTGCGGGATATAGAGCACCGACGGCAGTTGACAGAATCTTATTTGCATCAAATAAGAGTGAACTGAATATCTATGCGGATGCAGATACAACACCAAAGACGGAAGCTGAAATTGCATGGGCAGGAGATTATAAACTGACTGCAACAAGTGAAGCAAGCGCTACGATCAAAAATAACCCGATGAAGGGTAAGATCTGGGTAACCAAGACAGACGCGAGTGCTGCAACGCTTCTGAAAGATGCTGAATTTACATTATATAAAGCGGATCAGACAACCAAAGTATCGATCACGGGACTGGCCAATCCGGCAAAGACGAACGAGAAGGGAATCGCCGTGTTTGAGAATCTGCCGTGCGGTACATATTATCTGAAAGAAACCGGAGCACCGGATGGCTACAGTATGGATACAGCCATGCAGAAGATTGTTATCAGTGACGAGACGCTGCACAGTATAACAGTGAAAGATGCAAAGCTCAGTCTGACAGTCAGCAAAAAAGCTGTTGGCGGAGCAATGGAAGTACCGGGCGCATATTTTACGATCACAGAAAAGGATGATCCGACCGTTGTGCTGGACAGCTGGGTAAGTACAGACCGTGCCCATATTGTGACAACAGAGAAGATGACGACAGGAAAGCATTATATACTGTCTGAAACAAAAGCACCTGCAGGCTATACGTATACGAATGATATTGAGTTTACATTTGCAGCAGATGGCAGTCTCCGGTTGATCACGACAGCCGAGAAAAACGGACAGACGATCACAGTCAGAGATACACCGCTGACACTCAGGATCAGTAAGCAGGATAGTGTGACAAATAAAAATCTGGCAGGTGCGCTTCTTGGCATTTATGATGAAAATGATGCACTTGTGACCAGCTTTACAACAAACACGAGTGTTTACCAATTACCTGCAGGTATTCTGGAGGCTCCGAAAACAGGCTACACGGAATATACCTTAAAAGAAATCTCAGCACCGGACGGCTACGAAATCGCAGCGGATATCCGTTTTGCGGTAGCTGCGGATGGAAAGATCTATACGGTTACAAAGGATGCAGCAAATCAGGATGTGTTTACCGTACAGGCAGCCAATACACTGACAATGCTGGACGTGGAAAAGAAAGACATTTACATCAGAAAACTGGATGCAGAGACAGGAAAAGATATTGCGGGAGCAGCTTTTGCGCTCTACAAGGATACAGTAGCCGATCCGAACAGGATTGCGGAATGGACATCAGACGGAACTCCGCACAAGCTTGCTGCAGGCTTATTCTCAGCAGGTACAGATTATTATCTGAAAGAAGTAGGGGCACCGACCGGATATCGAAGCGCAGTGATGATCAAGTTCCGTGTGGACAGTACAAAGAAGATCGTGATTCTGGAAGGAAATTCCAATAATATCAATGGTGACAGGGATACATTACTGGTGCGTGATGAACCGATTAAATTATATCTGCGCAAGCAGGATGCGTTTGGTACACTCCTGCCCGGTGCAGTGCTGAAGCTGGCAGAATATGACGCATCACAGCCGGATCAGATAGGGACTGTCATTCTGGATGCCTATAAAACAGATGGCAGCGTGTACAGTGTGCCTTCTGCACAGCTGAAGCTGGGAACGACCTATATTTTAAGGGAGATTTCCGCACCGGATGGCTTCAAGAAGGCAGATGACATCATTTTTACGGTCAACGATAATGGTAGTATTACAAGAGCAGATAATGTCAAAGTAGTCAACAATATGATCGTTATGGAAGATGATGAAGCAGGTCTTGGTATCGGTAAAAAGGATCTGGGATCCGATATTGGACTGGCGGGCTCCAGACTGCAGCTTACAAGCAGTGACGATCCACATTTTACGCCGATCACCTGGGTCAGTGACGGAACGGTAAAAACATGGGATATTCTTTCCTTTACACCGGGCTGTACCTACACCCTGACAGAGTTTTCCGCACCGCAGGGCTATGCGTATGCAGATCCGATCACCTTTACGATCGGGGCAGCGGATCATAAGATCTATATTGACGGACAGGAGGCAGCCAACCGGACTATTTATATCAAAGATAGAAAGCTGGCACTGACAGTCAGCAAGCGGGCAACAGGCGGCAGCAGTGAGCTGGCAGGTGCGAAATTTGAAATTTTAGACGAAAGCGGTACAGTTGTTACCACATTTACTACAGAGGAAGCAGCAACAAGCGTGGATACTTCCGCGCTGACAGCACCGGCTGCAGGATATCTGGAGTATATACTGCATGAAGTGACAGCACCGGATGGTTATGAACTGGCGGATGATATCCGATTCGCATATGACAGGGACGGTAAGCTTTATCTGGTGACAGAAGAAAACGGTACAAAGATCTATACAGAGAAAAAGGATCTGAAACTGACAGTTTATGATATGCCGAAGTTCTGCGTGCAGAAGGTAGATGCAGAGGGTAATGCACTGGAAGGCGCTATATTAGAGATTGCAACGCAGGAGGATGACGGCTTTACACCGATCCGCTTTACAACAACGAAAGATAAGTACTATCCACAGGGATTGAAAGCAGATGTGACTTATGTATTGTCAGAGATCACACCGCCACAGGGCTACAGCGTGGCAGAGCCGGTCAGCTTTGTACTCAAAGCGGATGGCAGTGTCTGCATAGACGGTGTTACGGCAACGGATGGCAGGCAGGTGACTATGGTAGATAAGGCAGTTACGGTTTATGTGGCAAAGAAAGACCTGAGTACCAAGAAATCATTGAAAGGTGCAAAACTGGCGATTAAAAATGAAGCAGGAGAAACGCTGTACAGCTTTGTATCAGAAAAAGAAAAAACAACAATACCGGGCAGTATCTTTGCGGTTCCGACGGATCAGAACTATGCATATTACAGCTTATGTGAGCTGGAAGCACCGGAAGGCTATGGACTGGCAGAATCGGTTGATTTTGCGATCAATCGAAGCGGACAGTTATATCTGGTAGAGACAGACGGTGCAGACAAAAAATATACGGAATTGACCGATCATGTACTGACAATGTACGATATGGCGCAGCTTTCTGTCAGCAAAAAGACAGAAAACGGCAAGTATCTGAAAGGCGCAACACTGAAGATCACAGCGGAGAAGGATACATCCTTTGAAGCGATCACGATCAAGACAGACGGGAAACCGGCATATTTTGACAGCAGTAGATTTACAGCAGGAACGACCTATGTGGTTTCCGAAACAAAAGCACCAAAGGGATATAGTTATGCCACAGATGTGAAGTTCAAGCTGGATCAGGATGGTAATGTATATGTAAACGGTAAGAAGAGCAAAGATAAGTCAATTATTATGACCGATGAAAAGATTCAGGTCAAGGTGGCAAAGAAGGACGAAAATTCTCATAAGCATCTGGAAAATGCAGAGCTTGCAGTGAAGGATGCGGATGGAAAGGTTCTGTACACCTTTACTTCCATGAGTAAAGAAGTGACACTGCCTGCCAAGATCTTTACTGCGCCGCAGGATGAAAAATATACCTATTATACATTGACAGAGGTAAAAGCGCCGGAAGGTTATGAACTGGCAAAGGATATCCGGTTTGCAATTGACAAAAACGGTACGTTGTATATCAGAAATGCAAAGGGTAACTATAAGAAGGCAAAGAATGGACTACTGACCATGTATGACAGCCCGACTTTTACTTCATCAACGAGCATAACAACGACCGGAGGCGGCAATAAAGTGCCAAAAACCGGAGATCAGACCCCGCTTGGACTGCTCCTTGCACTTTGCGGTCTGTCATTAGCGGGCATGATCAGTGCGTTCTTAGCATTGCTCCGCAGAAGACGCCGGGTGAACCGGATCGAAAAGAGATAGCGGGATATAGGGGAAGAATAAAAGCATAATGATCGGGAAAACCGGATAAAGGAAGCGCAGGATCAGACAGATCCCGCGCTTCCTGTTTTTTGTCTGTCAATCACAAGATGTGGCATAATTAAGCAAAAATTCAGAATTTGTCTACTATATTTTGGTTGACGATTATAGAGGCGGATAGTATGATAAAAAAGAGATATTTTGCAAATTTTACATGCTTTTTGACGGATAAAGGAATGAGACGATGATACGATACAGTGTAAAGGGTAAAAAGGGCAGAAAAGTGGCTGCTTTTCTGGGTGTGACGGCACTTTCCGTGACATTTCTGGCAATGCCTGTCATGGCAAAAGGAACAGGAACCGTAACAGGAACGGGTGTGAATGTGAGAAAAAGTGCAGGCACAGCTGCCGAAAAAGTTACGACTGTTACAACGGGAGATCAGCTCCGTGTGACCGGATCAAAAAAGGACAGCACAGGAAAAAAGTGGTATAAGGTTACATTTACACAAAACGGAACGAATTATACCGGATACATAATATCGAATTATGTAAACTATAAAAGGGATGCGGCAACACCGGATCAGGCAACGGCAAATCAGGCTGCAGCAGCGCAGACGGACGGTTCCACGACTGTATTGGATGTGTCCGGTATTGCAAAGGATATAAAGCAGAATACAACGAATCAGACAAATACGGGAAATACACAGAATAACAACGCAGGCACAACAAATCAGACGACAGCAGCAAAGAAAACCGGTGCGATCCAGGGGGATTATGTCAGAATCCGTAAAAAACCGGTAGCCGGAACTGTAGTCTGCCAGCTGATGAAAAATACGGATGTAACGGTAAAAAGCAGTAAAAAGGGATCAGATGGCTATATATGGTATAAGATTTCTTTTAAATACGGCGGAAAGAAAAAGACAGGTTATGTCAGAAGTGATCTGTTGAAGGTCAATGAGACAAAGCAGGAGAAGGCGGCGGATCCTGCGCAGCCTGGGGCAGAGCCGGCGAATACAAACGGTACGGATCAGTCAACGGTTACATCACTGACGGATGCGGAATTTGAAAGCTATCTGACCGCGCAGGGATTTCCAGAAAGCTACAAGCAGCCGCTCAGACAATTACACACAGCACATCCGGAGTGGACATTTAAAGCTGTCCAGACAAATCTGGCATGGAATGATGTTGTGGCAGCGGAAAGTGCGGTCGGAAAGAATCTGGTCGGTAAAAATGCGGTTGTTTCGTGGAAATCTTTGGAAAGTACGGCATATAATCGAAAAAAGAATACATGGTACGGCTTTGACGGCGGCAGCTGGGTAGCAGCATCCACGGCACTGGTACAGTATTATCTGGATCCTAGAAATTTTCTGGGCGAAACATCTGTATTCCAGTTTGAATCACTGGAATATGAGGACTATCAGAATGTAGAGGGGCTTAAAGCTCTGCTGGCAGGTTCTTTTATGAACGGTGACTATACAGAACCGGATGGCTCTGTACGGAACTATGCAGATGCGTTTATTGAGATTGGCCGGCAGGTGGGGGTCAGCCCGTATCATTTGGCAGCCAGATGCTATCAGGAGCAGGGAAAAGGCAAGAGTGACAGTATTAAAGGAACCGTTGAGGGATTTGAAAGTATATTTAACTATTATAATATCGGTGCCTATGCATCCGGCGGAAATTCGCCGACCAGACAGGGACTGATCTATGCATCCGGTCAGACAAGCGGTGCTAATAATTATGAGCGCCCATGGAACACGAGGTATAAATCACTTTTGGGTGGGGCTGAGTATGTTGCACAGAAATATGTAAAGGTAAAACAGAATACACTATACTTCCAGAAGTTTAATGTGGTAAACACAAAAAATGGTCTGTATAAGCATCAGTATATGACAAATGTGCAGGCTGCAGCCAGTGAAGCGCAAAAGATGAGTAAGGCATGTCAGGCAGGAGACCGGCTTGTATTTTATATTCCGGTATATACGGGAATGCCTGAAACTGCCTGTGTAAAACCAACCGATAACAAGAATCCGAATAACTATCTGGCAACACTTGCCGTAACGGATCAGGAGCTGACACCGGTATTTGATCCGGAAACAGAATATTATGATCTGACGGTCAAGAAAAAGGTAAAGACGGCAGAAATCACGGCAACGGCTGTTGCAGCGTCTTCCGAAATCAGCGGAACAGGTACTTATGATCTGGAACGTGGCGAGAACGTATTTACGATTACGTGCACGGCACAGACGGGTGAGGTAAAAACATATACGATTCATATTATAAGAAAATAAACCGGAAAAAGTAAAATGAGAAGGGAAGCGTACTATATGAGACAAAAACTGGGGAGAATCTTATTGGGACTATCTGTTTTGACAGCAGCAATTCTGTATTTGCCGGCAGATATTTATGCAGCAGGTTCTGTCAGCGTAACGGCTGATAAAACGGATGTCGGTGTTTCGGACACGATCACGGTTTATATAAAAACTTCGGAGCCGGAGGATCCGTCTGTGGCACCGGAGATCTCCGTCACATACGATTCGGATAAGCTGGAGGTAACAGATTGTAATGTGGATTACGGCGGTGGCGGCGGACTTTTGACGATCACCGGAACCGATGCACAGATCACAATGAAGGCATTGGCTGCAGGCAGCGCATCAATCAGTGCGGAAGCGGTCATAGATGATGATGGAAATAATCCGGCAACAGGCAGTACCAGCGTTGTGGTTGGCGGTAATACAGCTGCGGATCTTTCCTCTGATGCGACACTCAGAGCTCTTACGGTCAACCCAGGCAGTCTGTCACCGGCTTTTACACCGCAGGGAACGGAATACACAATAGAAGTGGATGACTCTGTAACGGATATTACAGTCAGCGGTGGTGTGACGGATGAAAAGGCACAGATCACGGCAGCAAGCGGTTTTAAAAATCTGAAATCAGGTACAAATGAGGCAGTCATTACCGTAACGGCGGAAGACGGCTCCACCATGACCTATCATTTTACGATCACACGAGGCGGTACAGCTGATGAAACAGATGCCGAAGAAGCGGAGCCGGAACAGATGCAGCAGGCAGCTTCGGCTGATGGGCTTACATTTACGGCAGATGGCACGGATTATACGATCAGTGAGACTGTTTCGGATGAACAGCTTCCGGCAGACTGTAGCAAAACAGAGGTTTCTTACGGCGGACAGACCGTGGAAGGTGCGATCTGGCAGCCCGGCGGGCTCACCCTTTTATATGCTGAGAAAGCGGATGGAGAAGGAAGCTTCTTTATTTATGACAGCACGAAAAACAGTTTTCAGATCTTTGTGCAGATCATGGGGATCGAAAACCATTATATAGTACCGGTAGCACCGCAGGAAGCAGTTCCGGACGGGTTTACGGAAGAAAATCTGCAGTGGAACAACTCTTACTTGCCGGCATATCAGACGACAAAGGGCGATCCTGCTTTGTCAGATGCATTTTATCTGTTTTATGCTTATAACAATGAAGGAAATGCGGCATTTTATCTGTATGATGTGGCAGAAGGCAGCTTCCAGCGATATTTTGCGATACAGGAAACTGCTGCTGTGACAGAACGGATGGAACAGAAACCGGTACTGATCATCGGAACACTTGCTTTTTTACTTGTCTGTGCCATTGTCGTGATCGTCAACCTGATCCTGCGTAACCGGGATCTGAAGCTGGATATGGAAGAGGAAGCTTTATACGGAGACGAGACGGAAGAAGAGAAGAAGAAAGACGAAAAGAAGCCAAAGAAGCAGATCGCAAAGAAACCAGCGGAGAAATCGGCAACAGAAAAACCGGTGAAGCAGGCTGTAAAGAAAGCAGAAGAAAAAACGGCAAAAACGGTGGCAGAGAAACCAGAAAAACGGGTTGTAAAGAAGACAGAAGAAAAGGCGGCAAAGCCGACAAAACAGGCGGAGAAGAAACCGGAAGAGAAAACGGTGAAACAGAATGTGAGAAAACCGGAAGAGAAAGCAGAAAGAACAGTGCCTGCCAAGAAAACAGCAGAAAAACAACCGCAGCAGGCAGATAAGGCAGTTGCAAAGCAGGTAAAACCGGAAGCAGCAAAAGAACCGGTTGTGAAAAAAGAAGTTACACCAAATGGTGTGACTTATACAACGGGGCAGATTCCGATCACGGTGGTGCAGCCGCCGAAGTCAGCAAAGCGCAGCCAGGTACCGATCTACACACTGGAGAGAGAACCTGTACCGCTGACGAGAGAAGCTCCGGCAGATCAGCTGGACGATGATTTTGAATTTGAATTTATTGATATTGATTCTTAGACGGTCTGTCAGAAACATAGACCGGAGCTGTCAGTATGGTTGACAAACTGTGAATACTGTTATAGACTGAATATAACAGAAGGTGATACACATGATAATAGAAATTGATTTTAACAGTGACGAAGCACTGTATATGCAGCTTCGGAATCAGATCATATTAGGCATTGCCACGTCCCAGTATCAGGAGGGAGAGGCGCTTCCGAGTGTCCGGTCTTTGGCGGATACGATCGGCATCAATATGCACACGGTAAATAAGGCATATTCTGTATTGAAACAGGAGGGCTTTGTCAAGGTTGACAGAAGACGCGGCGTTATAATAGCAGTTGATATTGACAAACTGCAGGCAATGGAGATGATCCAGAAGGAATTGCGTGTCCTTCTGGCACAGGCAAGCTGTAAGAATATCTCGCGTGAAGAAATTCACGATATGATCGATACCATATATAATGAATATGGAGGAAAATAAAAATGGATTATACCGCTAAGGCAAAAACTGCTCTTGGACTTGCCGCATCTGCAGCAAGATCCATGGGTCAGAACTATATCGGGACAGAGCATATTTTACTGGGACTGATCAGACAGCAGACAGGAATGGCGGCTCAGGCATTATTGGTAAATGGAGTGGATGAGACAAAGCTTGTAGATCTGATCATGGAGCTGATCGCACCGACAGGGCATCTTGAGCTGAAAGAACGGGAAGGATATTCACCGCGTGCCCAGCAGGTGATCGGACTGGCATTTCAGATTGCGGAGCAGTATCATGCTTCCGCTGTCGGAACAGAGCATATTCTGATGGCATTGATCCGGGAAGGAAGCAATGTGGCAGTCCGTATTTTAAGTACTATGGGAGTTTCCCTGCAGAAGCTTTATATCGATCTGCTTGTTTCCATGGGGAAAGATGGCAATCTGTATAAAGAAGATCTGCGTCAGCAGAAGCAGAAAACAAAAGTGCTGGAGCAGTACAGCCGTGATATGACAAAGCTGGCAGCGGAAGGAAAGCTGGATCCTGTGATCGGCAGAGATCAGGAGATCCTCAGACTGGTACAGATCCTTTCCAGACGGACAAAGAACAATCCGTGTCTGATCGGTGAGCCGGGTGTTGGCAAAACAGCGATCGTAGAAGGTCTGGCACAGCGTATCGTACAGGGAGAAGTACCGGATACCGTCAAAAACAAGCGCGTCATGACACTGGATCTTTCCGGAATGGTGGCAGGCAGCAAATACAGAGGCGAATTTGAGGAACGTATTAAAAAGGTTATCAAAGAAGTGATCGATGATGGCAATATCATCCTCTTTCTGGATGAGATCCACACGATCATCGGTGCAGGCGGTGCGGAAGGTGCGATCGATGCGTCCAATATCTTAAAGCCGTCTCTGGCAAGAGGTGAGCTGCAGCTGATCGGTGCTACGACGATCGAGGAATACCGCAAATATATTGAAAAAGATGCTGCACTGGAGCGTCGTTTCCAGACGATCATGGTAGAAGAGCCTTCCTTAACGGAAGCTGTCCGTATTGTGATGGGTATCAAGCATAAATATGAAGAACATCATCATGTGACGATCACGCCGGAGGCTGTAGAGGCTGCGGTGAAATTGTCAGACCGTTATATCAATGACCGTAATCTGCCGGATAAGGCGATCGACCTGATCGATGAGGCAGCAGCGGCGCTGCGTCTGCAGGGACTGAAAATACCGGAAAACTGTATCAGGCTGCAGGAGCAGATCGATGAACTGAATGTACAGATCGAACGTTCCCTGAAGTTTGATGATCTGGTAGAAGCGCATAAGGAACGTATGGAGCAGGAGAAGCTCATCAAAAAGCATACGCAGGCAATGCAGCGGTATGAGAAGAAGATGGCAGCAAAGAACACTCTCGTCACGGAAGATGAGATCGCAGCCGTGGTAGCCCAGTGGACAAAGATCCCGCTGAAAAAGCTGGAAGAGAAGGAAAGTGAGCGCCTCTTGAAGCTGGAAAAGATCCTGCATAAGCGTGTGATCGGACAGACGGAAGCGGTAGAGGCGGTTGCGCGTGCAATGCGCCGTGGCAGAGTCGGTTTACAGGATCCGAAGAGACCGATCGGTTCCTTCCTGTTTTTGGGACCTACCGGTGTCGGTAAGACAGAGCTTTCCAAAGCACTTGCAGAGGCAATGTTCGGTTCGGAAAATGATCTGATCCGTGTAGATATGTCGGAATATATGGAACCGCATTCCGTTGCAAAGATGATCGGTTCACCGCCCGGATATGTCGGACATGACGATGGCGGACAGCTGAGTGAGAAAATCAGACGGAATCCTTACAGTGTTGTTTTATTTGATGAAATTGAAAAAGCACATCCTGATGTATTTAATATTTTGCTGCAGGTGCTGGATGACGGACATATCACCGATTCCAAGGGACGCAAGGTCAGCTTTAAAAATGCCATTATCATCATGACAAGTAATGCGGGCGCTTCCCGTATCGTGGATCCGAAGAACCTCGGTTTTGCCACAAAGACGACAGAGCAGCAGGATTACCAGCGTATGAAAAACGGCGTCATGGAAGAAGTCAAGAGACTTTTCAAGCCGGAGTTCATCAACCGGATTGATGAGATCATGGTATTCCATCCGCTGAATAAGACAGAACTCAGAGAGATCGTGACACTGCTTTCCGCAAATCTGATCAAGAGATGCGACCGGCAGATGGGTATCACGCTTTCTATCAGCCAGACGCTCAAGAATCATCTGGTTGAAAAATATTGTGATGTAAAGATGGGCGCAAGGCCTTTGAAGCGTGCGATCCAGACTGTCATAGAGGATCCGCTGGCAGAAGAAATCCTGCAGGGCAGGATCAGGCAGGGCGATCATATCCTTGCGACAATACACAAAGAAAAAGTGGTATTTAAGCAAAGGCAAAACGCAAAAGAACTGGATTTATAAAGGCAAATGGTTTATACTGTTTACACAAAGTACTGCAAGACAATATTCGGGAGGACAAAAGAAAATGGCAGTGGTAAAAGAATTAATTCGTGAAGAATCAGACGGCAGCATCAGTTTCGGAAATTATACATTAGCACAGAAGGCAAAGCTGGAAGATTTTGAACATGCAGGAGATCTGTATAAGGTCAAAACATTCTCAACAATGACAAAACTGGAGAAAAACGGTCTGTTTTTATACGAATCCGTTCCGGGCACAAGCGTCAGTCACTTTCAGGAGACTGCAGACGGTGTATCCTTTGAGGTAGAAGGAGCAGACGATGCACAGCTGATCATCGGACTTTGCGACGATACACAGTATGAGGTATTTGTAGCAGGTAAGAGCGCAGGTAAGATGAATACAGGTCTTGGAGGCAAGCTGAATGTCAGTGTAGAGCTTGCCGGAATGGGCGAAGTAAATGTAAAGGTGGTAGAAGCATAAGCATGGCAAAAATGAAATCGGCTACGGTTTATTTCTGTCAGAATTGCGGCTATGAATCTTCCAAATGGATGGGGCAATGTCCGGGCTGTCGGGAGTGGAATACGCTTGTCGAAGAGGTCGTGACAAAGGCTTCTGGCGTCAGGGCAGTGCATATGGTGCAGCCGACAAGCCTGAATGATATCTCTATGGAAGAGGAAGATAAGCTCTTAACGCATATGAGTGAGCTTGACCGTGTGCTCGGTGGTGGCATCGTGCCGGGGCAGCTTACATTGGTTGGTGGAGATCCCGGCATCGGGAAATCCACCATTCTTTTACAAATGTGCCAGAATCTTGCGGCAGACGGCAGAAAAATTTTATACATATCAGGGGAGGAATCTCTTAAACAGATCAAGATACGCGCAATGCGGATCGGCGAATTTACGGATCAGTTAAAGCTTCTGTGTGAAACAGATCTGGATACGGTAGAAGCAGTGATAAAGCAGGAAAAACCGGATATTGTCGTAATCGATTCTATCCAGACGATGTATGCGGAACGTGTGACCTCTGCACCGGGCAGCGTATCGCAGGTCAGAGAAGCAACAGCTGTTTTTCTGCGTCTTGCCAAGAGTATGCCTGTTGCAACATTTATTGTCGGGCATGTAACAAAGGAAGGTACGGTTGCGGGACCGCGTGTGCTGGAGCATATGGTAGATACGGTCTTATATTTTGAAGGAGACAGGCATGCGTCCTATCGGATTTTACGGGGCGTGAAAAATCGTTTTGGCTCCACGGATGAGATCGGTGTGTTTGAAATGCGCAAGGAAGGTCTTTGCGAGGTGAAAAACCCGTCTGCTTATCTGCTAAGCGGCAGACCGAAAAATGCAAGCGGTTCTATAGTTGCCTGTGCCATGGAGGGCACCAGACCGATGCTGATCGAGATCCAGGCGCTTGTCTGTGATTCTAATTTTAATATTCCGCGCCGCCAGACAACAGGTGCGGATTTTAACAGAGTGAATCTCCTGATGGCGGTACTGGAAAAAAGGCTGGGACTTCGCATGGGACAGACCGATGCATATGTCAATCTTGCCGGTGGCATGCGGCTTTTAGAGCCTGCGTTGGATCTGGGCATTGTGATGGCACTGGTATCCAGCTTTAAAAATAAGGTTATTTCCGATCAAACGGTGATTTTCGGTGAGGTAGGTCTTTCAGGAGAGGTTCGTGCTGTCAATATGGCACAGCAGCGTGTGCTGGAGGCGCAGAAACTTGGATTTACGAAATGTATCCTGCCATTAGCAAATCTGGATGGCCTGTCAGATATTCCGGAGAAAATGCGGATTGTTGGCGTTTCCAATGTAGCTGATGCAATAAATGAACTGATTTGATTTATTTCGTCAATATATTTTAATTGCTTGGGCAATATAATTGTAGAAATAACTCTGAATACATCATATAATACAATCAGTCTAAGACATTAGACATGCTAATTAGCAATTTCCGGAAGAATTCCCCTTTTACACAAACAGGAGGCCTGGCGACTTTGTCGCTGGGTCTTTTGTTTTGCGGGAAAACCATACAGATTATGCAAAAGAATTTTACGATCAGACAGGGTATACAAAAGCAGGGAGGATATAAAAATGGATCTGTCTCAAAAACAAATAGCATATTATCATTTGCCGGGATTGTTTGAATTTTACGAATTATACAGTGTTTTTCTGCCGTTGTTTCGGGCACACAGAGAATACTTTTATGATTGGTGCAGGATCGGTTCGGTCTATGGAGCCCCGGCGGACTGCCTCTGGGGCGGTGGACGTACATCTTACGGCGAGCAGGATCCGCGGGCAGTGCTGGCATTGATGCAGGAATATGGTATTTCTGCCCGCCTGACCTTCAGCAATTCCTTGCTGAAAGAAGAACATCTGAAAGATCACAGATGTAATGCGCTCTGCCGGTTATTTGTAGAAGATAACGTGATGGAAAAATATAATGTTCAGAAGAATGACAGCATAGAAAACAGAAACGTACGTAATGGTATTATCATTTACTCCGATCTGTTGCTGCATTATTTGCAGAAGCAATATCCGGGTTTCTATTTCGTATCTTCCACGACAAAGGTTCTCACAGATTTCAAGGAGCTTCTGCAGGAAGTCAACAGAGAGGAATTTCGATATGTTGTACCGGATTTCCGCCTGAATAAGCAGTTTGATAAGTGGAATACACTGACTGTAGACCAAAAAGATAAGATAGAATTTCTGTGCAATGAGTGCTGCCGGTTTGGCTGCAAAGACCGCAAAAGCTGTTATGAGACTGTCAGTCGGAAAAATCTGGGGGAAGCCATTTCTGATTATCCGTGCACTTCACCGGATGCGGCGGAAGGCTATCGATTTTCAAAAGCAATGGAAAATCCGGGATTTATCGGTATTGATGATATCCAATCTATTTATCTGCCGATGGGATTTTCTAATTTCAAGATCGAGGGGCGCGGACTTGGCAGTGCCATGCTGCTGGAATTTCTGCTTTATTACATGACAAAGCCGGAATATCGGCTGAAAGTGCGGGAAGCTATTTATCTGGATGCGATGCTGGATCTGTTTTGAACTTAAAAAAAGTCATAAAAGTAGGAATCGTTGATTTTCATAGAAATAGCGTTCGTACAAAATCGGGAAATCATGTAAAAGCGTATAAAAGACATATATACGGATTGTAGATATAAGGGACAGATACCTCAAAAGCAAGTGAAATAGCAGCAGAAAAGAGTGAAAAACTAACTGGTGACTATTAAGTAAAAAATAATATGAAAAAAATAAAAAAATTCGTTGACAAGTTACCTGATTTAATAGTATACTAGCAAAGCGGGTTGAGAAATACCCGCAAAGTTATGGGATCTTAGCTCAGCTGGGAGAGCATCTGCCTTACAAGCAGAGGGTCATAGGTTCGAGCCCTATAGGTCCC
>ENA-ORKV01000384-ORKV01000384.1-human-gut-metagenome-genome-assembly--contig:-NODE-384-length-56271-cov-7.487401_pt1 | contig 56271 bp, 55 predicted proteins | sample MGYA00243058_ERZ508805 | MGnify/ENA primary metagenome ERZ508805 (study PRJEB26277, sample SAMN04329770) | human gut metagenome | biome: human-associated habitat | host: Homo sapiens | place: USA...
CACTTATATTTGCTGTTAACTTTACTTTACTTCCTACTTTTTGTGGTGATTGCTTATCTGCTTCAAATGTCTTTATACCAAAATCTTCTTCAAAAGTAAATTGTATATTTTTTCTTATAATTTCTCCTTTTTCATTTCTTACTGCTACATATATATCATATTTTCCACATGTACTTGGAGCTATTGTTATACTATTTAAATTGTTCCAATCTCTTATTAGGCCATACTTTCCATTTAAATATCTATAAAATTTATACTCCTCTGTTCCATAAGCTCCACTTATATTTGCTGTTAACTTTACTTTACTTCCTACTTTTTGTGGTGATTGCTTATCTGCTTCAAATGTCTTTATAGTAAAATTTTCTTCTATTGATGGTCCTAATACCACTTTTATCACTCCAGATTTTGCATTTGATTTTGCCACAAGCTTTTTAATTCCATCATTAGAAACTTCAGTAGCTATAAGTGGAGATATTTCTTTTGATTTTGCTTCTTCAACACTAAATTTTGCTCCACAATCTGAATATAACATAGCAATTATTTCTTTTCCATCTTGTCTTAATATTGCTTTTGTATCACTTATTATTTCTATTTCAGATTTTGTGTGCATTTGCCAAGAAACTTCTTCACATTGTTTCAAAGTAAAATTATCTTCAATCACTAAATTTTTTCTGTTATTTATTAGCTGAAGTTTTCTTTCTATATTTGCTGCTTTATCTTTATAAGCTGGAGTCATATCTAAAATAACATAAGGCTCTTCAATATTTAAATTAACTTCCTTCATATTTGATTTTGAACCTACAACCTGATCTGAAAACATACTATCTCCTATTACTAAAGTATTATGTCCCTCAGCCTTCTTTCTATAATATTTCCATCTTACTCCAAACATATCTCTATTAAACACACTATCAGATGTATAAGTTTCAATTCCTAAATCTATAGCCCATCTTACTCCTAAAATATCATAAACAAATGTACCTATATCTAAGTCTCCATGAGCTTCTCCAGTTACACCACCTTTAAAGCCTACATAAGTCATATTATTTGAATCAAATTCAGATTTCATAAATACTACTTGTTTTTTATCAAAATATTTATCTAAATCCCATTCTTCACATTCAGTGTCTAACTCTGGAATATACCAAATTAAATTGAATGGTGAAGAATAATTTTCTTTATTCCAAATTGTTCTTGCATATTTTACAGCTTTACTACTATTATTTATTTTTCCTAACCATAAGCCAAGCTCTCCATTTATAAAAACTGCATTTTCAGAATCTGAGTAATTAAAATATCCATTATTACTATATGAATATAAAAGATAATCCTCCATTCCAGAATAATCAACTATTTCTGAGAAAGGCTCTTTTATATCCAATAAATTTTTAACTACAGTATTAACATACATCAAGCTTGATGTTGCATATCTCCAATAAGTAGGACCTTCTATTGAAGAACCATCCTCATATAATAAAGATAATGATTTTGATATATTCTTTAATGAATTATTTACTATTGGAAGAGTTATATTAAAATTAGATTCATCAGCTATTGTCAAAGCTGCAAATATAAATCCAGAATTACATACAATTCCCCAATTACTTTCAGAATCATCAAACCATCTATATTTTTGGGATAATTCCAACTCCTTTTTTAAAGCTTTTTCTATTATTGCATTTTTAACTATTTCTTTTTCTGAATCTGTTAAATAATCATATAACCAATCATATCCAATAGCTGCACCTCTTGCTAAATCAGCTGTATCTAATAAATGATTTTCATTCCAATTTGGGTAATCACAAATATTTAACAATTCTTTTTTTGCTCTTTCTGCATATTTTGAATCATTAGTTATCTTATATAAAAAACTAAAATCTTGTATAATTGAAATAGAATTTGTATTTAATCCTTGTCCATGATTATAAGTATTATCATATTCAATAACATCTGTATATAAATCATATCTTTCTCTTCTTGTTTTTAATACATCAAAATAATCTTTTGCAGTCTTATTTGTTTCAATAAGTAATTTTATTTTTTCTATATCTTCTTTTCCAATAATTGAACTTGGATGATTATTAGATAATACTTTACTTTTTAATGTATTTATAGACGGTGCGATATAAATCATACATTCAACAACACTAACATCTCCATTTTGATTTTCTACATTTATCTTAGCAAAATCATATCCTGAAAAAGCTGTAGTTGGAATATATGAATAGGTCCCATTTTTTTCTAAACTCAGAATACCATTTTTAGGAGCTTCATTTATTGAATATATAAGTTTACTTCCAGATAAAATTTTAAACTTATCATTTATATTTTCATTTTCATTTCCTACTATAGAAAGTTTATTTATATTTAAAGTTTCTTTTGATAATATTTCTAAATTATAATTTATTATAGACTCATTTCCATTTATATCTTCTATTTTTATAGAAAAATTTCCATAACTATTTGCATCATCTTTTACATAATAATTAAAAGAACCATCTTCTTTTAAATTTATATATCCTTCATTTCCTTCTATAAATACAGAATATTTTTCTCCATCTTTACAATTAGAATTGACTTTTCCAGATATACATTCTCCTTGAGTTGATTTTAAAGGAATATTGTTTATTAAATTAGAAGTATTATCAGCAACTATTGCCGGAAATTCATAGGTTGAATTATCATACATAGCTATGACTTTTATTTTAACAATTCCATTTTTCATAGCAATAAGTTGATTATTTTCATTTACTTTTACAATTTCAGGGTTACTACTTTCAATTTTGCACTTTTTAAAAGTAGCATTATCAGGAACTATACTAAATTCAAAGTTTTTAACTTCTCCTACACTTAATTCTAGTGAAGATATGTTTTTTATGCTTTCTATCTTTACATAACTTTCACATCTTACATCATCTATCCAAAAATCGCCTAAAAATTCATTTCCTAAATATTCTATTTTTATAGATTTTATTTCATCATTTTCTGGTATTTTTATTATGTTTGTATATTCATTCCAAGCATCACTTTCATATATTTGAAAGTTATATACTTCTGGTTTCTTTATATCATTATCATATTCATCTTGATAAGAAATCTTTAATGAAAATTTAACATCCACATTACTTTTTATTTTTTCAATCAATTTTAGATTTTTTCCTAAAAGTCTTTCTGTATCATTTATATATCTTATAATTCTAGAAGTATTTTTATAAGAATTTGAAGTTATTTTTAGAGAATTTGCTCCTTCTGCTTTTTCTACAGAATCTATTGAATATTTAAGGTCTTCACTTTGATTATGAAAAAACCATAAATCTGCTATCCCATTTAATGTTGTTTCAAAATTTCCATTCTGAAAAATATTTATATTCTCCTCTTCAGAACTTTCTTGAATATTTACATCATCTATCCAAACAGTACCTTTAAAATTATTAAAATCATAATATAAATTCATATATTCAATATTTTCATCATTTGGTATAATAATATTTCCCTTTACTTCACTCCAGTCTTTACAAGATGTCAAATTTAAATATAACATTTGTGAAGGTTGAATTTCTTTCATTTCTGAATTAAAAAATTTTATAGTCACACATGCCTTTTTAGCAGATAAATTTTCTGATTTTATAAATTGACTTATATTTAATGTTTTATTTATATAATATTTATCTAATTTTATCTTTTGAAATATTGAATAATTAACAGTTTCATCATTATTATTATCTATTTTTAAAGAATATTTTCCCGAATGGACTATATTAGTATCAAAATTCATCTTTATTGTACTATTTGAAGACCAATCCCACCAATTTAAATTACATTCTTCAAAGCCACCATTTTTTAATATATATTTTTCATCAATATCTTCAACAAACTCTGCTGAAATGTCATCTAAATATATTGTTCCTTGACCACTTTCATAAATAAATTTAACTTTAGCTGATACTATATTAGAATCATTGGGAATATTTATTTTTTTTTCATTTAAACTCCAATCTGAGTTTTCTGAAATAAATATATTTTCCTTTACCTTTTCTGTAATTTCATTATCTAATGCATCATAATAGTTTACCATTATTTGAAAATTTCCTAAAAAGTTTTCTGATTTTATATAAGTATTTAATTTTATAACTTTTCCTTCTTGTCCTGACACATCTATTTTTTGTGTAACTACTGCAGATAAATTAGTATTTTCACCTGTTTTGTTTGACATTAATAAAGAATTATTTCCTGTTTTAGAAGTAGTATTTGTTATATCTGTAGTTATCTTAGAACCATTATTTACAAATATGCTCCAATTTGAATAATCATTTTCAAATCCACTATTTTTTATAACCTTATTTATTTCATCATTATCTACCATATAAGCTGAAATATCATCTAAATATATATCTCCTTCACATTTGTTTGAAACAAAGCTTAATTTTACATATTTTATATCATCATAATTAGGAATTAATAATTTATAGTTTTTTAAATACCAATCACTATTTTCTACTAAATAAATTTTATTAGCAATTTCAGTCCCTATTATTAAATTTTGTGAGTTATAATATGTTGTCTTTATCTGAAAATCTCCATTGAAATTAATTGTTTTCACACCAAAATTCAAATTAATAACCCTTCCTTCTTGACCATCTACATTTAAATTTTGATAAACACTTCCAATGGCAGTTTTTGGTGATATATTAGAAAATCTTATGCACTTATCCCCATTCATTTTATCATTAGTTTCCACTTCAACTGAAATGCTAGAGCTATCAGAAGTATACTTGTGCCATCCTGTTAAATCACTTTCAAATCCTCCATTAGTAATAATATTAATTTCCATTGCTTTAACTTGTACAATAGGACATAAAATTTGTCCTACAATAAATGAAATCATAAAAACAGAAATTAATAGCTGCATTTTCTTTTTCATCTTTTTCCCCCCTAAAATTTAAAAATAATGTGGAATTTGTACACTATTCTTCTTGTATTTTTATATTATTACATAATTATACATTACATTCATAGAGATGTAAAGGATTTAAAAAATATTAAAATTACACTAAAAATAATTTTTTTATAGAATAGCAAAGAATTTTTAAAAATATGATAGTACAAAATATACACCTATTAGAATATAATATGGAAACTCTTAAACTATTAATTAAATAAAAAAATATCTTCAAAGTTGTTAGAATTTTTTTAATATACACTAACAACTGAAGATATAGCTAATATATTTAAATATAATTTTTGTTTTTACTTTTTTCTAAAATTTCTATTAAAATTCTCTTTTCTGCATTTTCTGAGTAATTATTTATAAATAAATTTCTTATATTTTCATTAAAAGGCTTTAAATTTTTTTCAAGTTTATATATTGCTTCTAAAAATTCTTCTTTTTTATTGCACGCAATAATATTTCCATTGGATAATTCCACTGCTTCTTCATAACCTTCAAGTGCTTCATTTGTTGCTAATATATTTTTGCCATACATCATTGCTTCAGCAGTTTTCACTTTCATGCCTGCTCCTTTAAATATTGGTGCTACCACTATATCAGCCTCTTTATAATATTCTCCTAAATCATCAACTTCTCCTACAACTATTACTTTATCATTAGATAATTTTTCTTTTAACTTTTCCATTCCTCTTCCTACTATATATAATTTAATATTATCATTTACTGCACTCATAACATTTTCACAAAACCATTCTATCCCTTGAACATTAGGATAATAATATACTCCTACAAATAATAATTTTATGTGTTCTGATTTACTTTCCTTTTTAATATATTGAGAAGAAAAATTATCTTTTAAACAAATAGGAAGTGTTCTTTCACAACTTGTATTATAATACATTTCTAACATTTGAGTTTCTCTTTTATTTAAAGTAATATTTACATCAACATATTTTGCATTTATTTTTTCATTATAGATCTGTGTTACATATGAAGGAAAAAACTTTATTCCTCTAGCCTTTACCCAATCTTTATATAAATTCTTTTTAACATCATGATAAAAACTCAATACAATTGTATTAGTTCTTTCTTTTAATGCCCTTACTAACTTTCCAAATGTTGAATTGTCTATAAAAACATAGCTGTACTTTTCTTTATTAACTTTTTCACATATATAATCTATTATTTTATTATTAAGAACAACATTATTTAATTGAATTAAATTTCTAATTTTTTCTATTTTATTAGAATATGATTTTATACATTCATATTCCTCACTAAATAAATCTTGATTTGAATTTAAAGAAATAACATCCACCTTATCTTTTCCAAATATATTATATATTGCATTTAAATGTGATAAACAAAGCTTATTTGCTCCATTTACATTAACCATTATAAAATTAGATATGTATAATAAATTTTTCATAAAATCCTCTCCATTATATCACTTTCATATAAAATCCTATGGTTTTAAACTAATTATTGTCTAAAATTTCTTTCCATTTTTTAGCAATGTTTTCCATATCGAATTCTTTTGATTTAATTATGCAATTATTAGAAAACTTTTTTAAAATTTCTTTTGAATCTACAATTTTTAACATAGCATTGGCAAAACCTTCAACATCATAACTTTTAACAATATATCCTTCTTTTTCATTATCAACTAAAGGAGCAATAGCTGTTATATCAAAAGACACTATAGGAATACCCATTTCTAAAGCTTCTAAAACTATCATAGGCATTCCTTCCCATCTTGATGAAAGTGCAAGTACTGATGAATTTAAGAAATATTCTTTTATATTATTGGTAAAGGGATCTAAAGATACTCTACTTTCAATATTGTATTTTGCTACAAGTTCTTTTATATTTTCTTTTTCTTCTCCATCTCCAACTATAACTAAATTCCAATCACTATTTTTTTTGCAAAAAATGCTAAAGGCTTCTATTAACAAATCAAAACCCTTCTGATAATGAAATCTACCTGCAGCTAAAAATACTTTTTTATCTAGATTTGACTTTTCATCACTTTTAAAACTTCTTGGATTATATATAACCTTTGTATTGATATTTCTTTCTTTTTTAAACATTTCACTATCATGTTCATTAAGTACTATGTATTTATATAATTTAGGAATATATTTATCAAATACCACATCTTCATTCCATATATATCTTCCTTTGCTTTTTAAATATGCTTCATAAGAATTATGTTGCCATCCTATAGTTCTAGATTTAACCTTATCTGCAACTACTCCTAATGCCATACTAAAATATGCTGTTACTCCAATTACTACATCATAGTCATTAGAATTTATAAATTTAATATAATTATTTTGTATTTTTTTGGGATATAGTATTTCTTTTAATAATTCTTCAGAATTTTTTTTATTAAGAATTCCTGTTTTTTTATTTACACTTTTAATAAACTTTCTTAATAATGATCTATCATACAATTCTGGTACCACTTTTATATTTATCTCTTCATTCAAATCGTAAATACTTTTTTTACCTGTTTTAGATTTTCTAGCAGTTAAAACTATATCTACTTCATACTCTTTGCTAAGTTCATTAGCTAATACAGTCAAAACTCTCTGAACTCCTCCTATAGAAGAAATACTTGATGTTATAAAACATAATTTCATTAACTAAATCCTCCCATTATTAAACAAACTTTAAAGTTTCATCTGTAAATTTTCTTAAATCAAGACCTTCAATTTCATGGTAAACTAATGATAAAAATGGTATCAATACTCTTCAAAAAAATCTTTAATAGTCAAAATTTTTTTATTAAAATAATCATTAACTAAGTTTTTTGGATTTCACCATTAATTCCATTATTAAAAACATTTTATTTTTTATACTCTCCCATTTTTTTCAGTCTTTTAAATGCAGATATACTTATACCTATAGACATCCACATTATTGTTATTAAAATATCCTTGTCTCCAGACCATCCAGTAAAATTATATATCATCATACATGTTGCCCAAATAGCCATTAAAATAAGAATTACTACATAATTATTTTTATTTTCAGTAATTTTTTTTACCATTCTTATTACATTTCCAAAATACAGTAAGCAATACAAAGTTGGACCTAATATTCCTAATTCAACCAAATAAAGCATATACAAATTGTGAACTGGATATCTATAATAAAATTCATTTTTATTAAATTTTGTAGGAAACATTTTTCCAACTGATAAAACATAGTTATTAGGTCCATAAGCCCATCCTTTTCTGTTTTTATAAACATATAGAGCGACCTCTTTATGTTTATTTCTATTAACAACTTGTTGAGAAAAATCTGATTTTATGAATCTAGATGCAATAGTGATAATTTGATTTTTTGCTACGAATCCTGAAATAATAACTATTAGTATTAGTGAAATTCCTAATATAATCTTTTTATGTGTTAACTTAAAGTCCACTTCTTTTCTATAAATTTTTAAAACATAATATCCTAAAAATATTGCAAACATAAGAAGTATACTTGTTCTAGCAAAAGTTAATATTATTGATAGAATGCAAACTAAAATATATATTTTCTTATGTTTCAATTTAGTACACCCCATAATAACACACAATGAAAAAACAGAAAATATAGCTAATGTACCTGGATGTCCTAAAGTTCCACTCATACCTTTTTCTAACCCTTCAACACCTACTCTAAAACCATCACTACTTTCCCCTAAAAATGACAATCCAATACTTCTTCCTTTAATTATCTGAATTATCCCTAGCATTAATTGAAAGCTCATTGTATGTGCTATACCTTTTGCAAAAACTTCAAACATATCTAAATTAAAAATTTTTATTATAGCTATTGAAAAAATTATATTTTTAATCAATCGTATAATCTCACATATTGAAGCTTCTTTATCTATTGAAAATTTACTAGCTAGTATATGCAAAGTCAAATAAGCAAGAGGTAAAATTAAATCAATACCTACTTTAATTTTTTCACTCTTCTTTGTTTTCAAGGATTTTACTATAACAAAAAAAACTAACATTAACATAAGTATATCATATAATGTTATTACAACTCCAACACTTGCTCCTGGGTATAAAACCAACCCTGAATTTTTAACATGATAATATAAAATTATCTTCATTGATAGAAAAAATCCTAATAGATAAACTATACTTTTTAAATAATCTTTAAACTTTAACATAAAAAATGTAGTCATCAAAAAAAAACAACAACTTAACACAATTGCTTTTATTATACTTTTAGTAAATAAAATTATTAGAAATATAATAAATGAAAATATTAAATTAGCACAAATGCCTTTGGTTTTCCAATTCATAAAATTAAATCTCCTAATTTATATTTAAAATTTACATTAATTGTAAAAAAATTATTTTTTCTCTAAATTTTCAATTAAGTATTCTATATTTTTTTTTGATTTATATACTTTCTCCTTAACAAGTTCATCAGTTACATTTTTATTTTCAGCTTTATATATACTATATAATTTTCCTTCCTCTAAATCATCAATACTTATTAAATCACAATTTTTTCCTATACTTTCTAAAAATTCATCTATTTTTATACTATAACTTATTCCTATTGTTTTTATATTTGCAATTTCTGAAACAAATATTCCATGTAATCTAGAAGAAATATTTATGTTTCCTTTTAATATTTCATTAACTTTTTCTTTTGGAGTAAGATTTTCTTTATACAAAACTTTAACTTTTTCATTTTCAAATTTTTTAAGCTCATTATAAATTTCTTTATTTTTCTTATAATCCTTTATATCATCTAATGGTAATATTAATATATCTGTTTCTATTTTTTCATTCATAATTTCTTTTAAAAAGTTTATAAGAATATCTATCATCTTTTTTTCTTCTTCTATAGTTTTATAATTAAGTAAATTTCTCCATGAAACTATAACTTTTCTTTTTTTATTTTCTTTTACAACTTTTTTATTCATAACAGAATTTATAAATAAATATGCTAAATCCTCAGTCAAATACATATTCTTTTTCTTTGACACAATTGATTTTGCATATTCATATGACCTTTTATCCCTAAAAGAAATAAAATCACAATTTTCAAGTAAATATTTAGTCTTTTCTATTCTATCTTTAATAGTAAGTTTTCCTATTCCTACACCAACATATCCAAATTTAGTTCCAGACTCCTTAGCTAAATTCATATAATTATAGAATCCATTTCCATCTTCATCAGTAAAACAAGTTCCTCCTACCCAAAGAAACATATCATACTTTTTTACAAGATACTTAAATATTTTTGCTTTTAATTTTGGTATTTTATAAAAATTTATCACCTTTACATCTTTATCTAAATTTATATTTAATTTTTTATCATACATTTTTAATATGGAAATTTTTATATTTTTGTTTTTTTCTTTTATATTCTTGCAAAAAGCTTCTAACATTATGTCATCGCCAAAATTTCCAGCTCCATAATATCCTGTTATTAAAATTTTCATTACTATACCATACCTCTCTCTAAAAGTAATTATTCACTTAAGATTTTTTCTATGCTTCCCACATAACTTTTTATTGTAAACTTTCTATCTACCTTACTTTTTGCATTACTTGCAATTTTGTCTCTAAGTGATTTATCTCTAATAAGTTTTAAAACTACTTTTGACATTTCTTCTGCATTTTCATAGTTGACTAAAAATCCATCAACTTCATTATCTATAATTTCAACAGGACCACCATGATTTGTCGCAACCACTGGAAGTTTATGACTCATTGCTTCTATTACAACTAAACCAAATGGCTCTGGTTTAATTGATGGAAGCACAAATATATCAAGCCCTTTATAAAATTCATTCATATTATTTACTAAACCTAGTAAAATTACTTTTTCACTTAAATTTTTTTCCTTTATTTTATTTTTTAAATTTACTCTTAAAGCATCTTCGCCCTGATATACTTCTCCTGCTATTAAAAATTTTACTTGTTTTTCTTCTTTAAGAACTTTTTCAGCCATATCTACAAATAACCCTTGACCCTTCCATCTATTAATTCTTCCAGCCATTCCTATTACAATATTATCTGTTTTTTTATCTTTTATGCAAAAATCATCTTTTACTTCTATTGCATTATATACAACTCGTAACTTATTTTTATTCTTTGTTATTGCTTCTCCTGTAGCTTTGCTATTTGCTATAATTATATCTGAAAAAATATTTACCATTTTTCCAACAATCATTCTTTCAAATTTATTACTTATTATTTCTCTAACATGCCATATACTTTTTTTTCTTGTAAGTTTTGCTGCTACTCCTCCAACAAAAATAACAGAAGTATTTGTATATACAATATCTATATTATTTTCTTTAAAAAACTTTTTTAAAAATAAAACTGATTTGAAAAAGTTTTTTATATATTTACACATATTAAAAAAGGCTAAATCTTTTCTTCTAAGAACTGCTATTTCTTTTATAACTACATTCACTCCTATATTTTTCAATTCTTCCACTAAAGGTCCATCACAAGGAAGAATCACAAATATACTATATTTACTTTTATCCATATATTTAATTAAGTTTAACAATGATCTATCTGAACCATACAATTCAGAGCTTGAATGTAAAAATACAATTTTTTTCATATAATCTCTACCCTTAAAGTTATTTTTATATAATTTATCCAATAAATATAAAATTTATTTACTTTTAAATTTTGTCTATTTAGTTTTTTTAAGTTTAAAATAAATTTTATCACCTAAACAAGAAGCAAGTAAATGTTTTAAGGCTTTCTTATTTTTTTTATCATATTTTAAAGCCTCTATAAAATATTTTCTTGCATTCTTGAAATCTTTAAATTTAGCATATATATGAGCCATTCTTTCAGCATGACATGATTTTATCACTTTTATTTCCTCAGGAGTAAAATTATTTTCTTCTATTATTTTATCTATTCTTTCATTAACAATTATATGGCTATTTATTACATTTTGAGCATTTCCTGTTATGCTTTCTGTATGATAATAATAGTTTACACAAGGTTCTTCTATACCTTTAACTTTATATTTTTTTAATATTCTTATATATAAGTCCCAATCTTGGCATGTTTTTAAATAATCATCAAACCCATTTATATCTAAAAATGCTTCTCTTCTTACTGCTATGGTTGATGTTGTAGCTATAAAGTTATTACATAATATTGATTTAAAATCATTGTTAAGTCTTTTTGTCTCTATTGATACAAATTTTTTACCACTTGTTTCTGAAATAAGATAAAATTTTGTGTAAACTAACGCAATATCTTCATTAGCCATAAATATATTAACTTGTTTTTCAAGTTTTTCAGGCAGCCATTCATCATCACTATCTAAAAATGCAAGTATACTACCATTACTATGTTCAACTCCTACATTTCTAGATTTGCCACCACCTAAATTTTTTTCATTTTTATAATAAAATACTTTATCACCTAAATATGGTTTTATAACTTCATAAGTATTATCTTTAGAATTATCATCTACAATTATTATTTCATAATTTTTATATGTTTGATTTAATACACTATCTAATGTCATTTTTATTGTATGTGCTCTATTATACGCTGGTATAATTACACTTACTAAAGGCAACTGATTTTTATTTCCCATTATAAACATCCTTTCACTTTCTTCTTTAAGAAAAATATACTACTAATTTCTTTTTGATTTTTCTGTATATTCTGGAACCGTTCCTATAACTGAAACTCCTAAAAGTTTTTCAATATCTTCTTTCCTTTTAACTGAATTATCCATATAATCTAATGCAACAGCGACTCCAATACTTACCAATAACCCTGCAAAAAAACCTATCAAAATATTTAACTTTTTATTAGGACTTGATGGTACTGTAGGAACCTTTGGTGTTGTAAGTACTTGTACATTACTATTAACTATATAAGAATCAGTAGTTTCTATAAAAACATCTATTAGTGGTTCTAATATTTTGACTCCATCTTCTTTATTTTTAGTTTTTATACTTAAAGATAAAAATTGATCATCTGTTCCAGGCGTTACTGTTAAAGCATTTAGCACCTCTTTTGGAGTGAAAGGTAAATTACCTTTTTCTATAGCTTTTGCTACTACATCTTCTGATTCTAGCACTCCTGCATATGTTTTCATTAAATTTTGATACATTTGAACATCACTATTTTGATAAGAACTATTTTCTCCATCTTGTTTTCCTACAAACAATTTTGCTGAAGTTGTATATTTTGGTTCTAAAATAAAGAAACTAATTATAATAGCACCTATTGTAAACATTAAAACAATTGATATTACCATTGTAATTCTTTTCTTTAAAATTTCTAATATATCTTGTATTTTTAATATTTCTTCTTCCAAATTTACACCTCTTTAATTTAATACTTATTTCTATTTTTATATGTAACATTTTTATATGAAATAATATTTTTTTACTTCATGAATAAATCTTCATATTCTTTTATTATCTTATTCCATGTATATTCTTTACTAACTCTTTCTTTAGCTTTCTTGCTATAATCTTTAATTTGTTCTTCTGTATACTTGTCCATATTGTCTATCAAATTAGCCAGATTTCCTTTTTCTTTATTAAAATATAATGCTCCATCTTCTGCAACTTCTTTATTGAATCCAACATCAAGTAAAACATTTAAGTCAGTATTAGCTAAAGCCTCAATTAAAGAAGGATTAGTTCCTCCTACTTCATGCCCATGAAAATATCCATATGCATTTTCTCTAATTTTTTTTAATAATTCTTTGTCATATACAGTTCCTACAAACTTTATTCTTTTATCAATTTGGAAATTAGTTTTTTCTTTCAAATATTCATAATATTTATTTTCTTCAACATTTGTTATTAAAACAAAATCTTTATTTGTATTTGATTTCATAAATTCTGTTATCATAGTTTCATAATTATTTTCTGGTACAAATCTTCCTACGACTAAATAATATTCTTTTTTTTCTAATTTTTTTTCTTTATACCATTCTACTATTTTTTTATCATTATCATCTAACTTTGATTTTTCTAGATCTGCTCCATATGCTATAAATGTTGTATTAGGATTATATTGAGAATACTCTTCCTTTATGTATTTTTCAATATTTCTTGAATCACATACTAATAAGTCTGCATATTTTATCATTAATTTTTCTGATATTTTCCAATACTTCCTAATAATAGCATTCCATTTCGATCTTTTCCATTCATGTCCATCTGGATTCACCAATAATGGGATCCCCATTTTTTTCAATTCTTTTTTGTATCCTTTAATGAAAGGTCCTATCCTACAAGCCAATATATACACCATAGGATTTTCAATATTATTTTTTTTAATATATTCAATAGTTGTTTTTAATGCTAGAATATCATAATAAACTGCTTTTGCCGCTCCTATATTAGGAACTTTTATATTAAAACATCTTGCATTATTGTATTCAAATTCTTCATAATTATCACTTAAACATGATATATGATATTTTATATTTTCATTTTTTTTTTGTTCAGTTAAATTTTCTACAAAAGTTTCAAACCCGCCATATTTAGCTGGTATACCCTTTGAACCTATTATAAATATATTTTTCATTATATCCACCTTTCTTAAACATAAATAAAATCTCAAAATTCTCAAACACAATATAATTTTACACTATTCTTTTAAAATATCAACCCTTTTCTAAGTTTGCCATTTTCCATAGAATAAATTCTATCTGCTGTGTTTTTTGCAAAATCCATGTCATGAGTTATTATAAGCATTGACATTCCTTTTCCACTTAAGGATTTTATAACCTTTGAAACTTCTCCTGTAAGGCTTGGGTCTAAAGCTGAAGTTGGCTCGTCAAAGCACATAAGCTTAGGTTCTAAAACAAGTGCTCTTCCAATTGCAACTCTTTGTTTTTGTCCTCCTGATAATTCAAAAGGATAATTATCTGCTTTACTTTCAAGACCTAAAAATCCTAATGTTTCAATAGCTTTTTTCTTTGCTTCTTCTTTTGGAACATTAAAAACTCTTTGTGGTGCTTCAATTAAATTTTCTAAAACACTCATATGTGGAAATAGGTTGAAATTTTGAAAAACTAATCCAATATCTTTTCTTATATCTTTAAGTTTACTTTTTTCAGCATATACTCCATCTTTACATAAAAACTTTCCATTAATCTCTATATTTCCTTTATCAGCTTTTTCTAAAGCATTTACACATCTTAAAAAGGTTGTTTTTCCTCCCCCTGAAGGACCAACTATTACAACTATCTCTCCTTCTTCTATATGTAAATCTACACCTTTTAAAACTTCATTTTTTCCAAAGCTTTTTCTTAATCCACTAACTGTAAGCATCCTTGTCCTCCTTATTCATAATAATTAAACTTCTTTTCAATTAATGCAAATATTTTTGTAAATATTGCTACTAAAATAAGATATATTATTCCTACAAATATTAAAGGTACTAAAGAAGCATATCTATTATTTGCTATTTTTCCTATCTTAAGAAGGTCATCAAGTCCTACTACATATACAAGTGAAGTATCTTTAACTAAAGTTATAACTTCATTTGCAACTGGTGGAAGTATTCTTTTAAAAGCTTGAGGAAGTATTATTCTAAAAAATGTATCTTTTGAAGATAATCCAAGAACTTCTGCTCCCTCATATTGTCCTTTATCTATAGAAAGTATTCCTGCTCTAAATATTTCTGCAAAATAAGCTGCATAGTTTAATATCATAGCAACAAGGGCAGCTGGTTCTCTTAAAACACTTATTCCTACTGCTGGAAGTCCAAAATATATAAATATTATTTGTAATAACAAAGGAGTTCCTCTTAAAATAAGAACATAAACGCCTGTTATCTTTTGTAATATCTTAAACTTAGATATTCTTCCAAGAGAAACAATAACTCCAAGAGGAAGAGAAAATATAAGTGTTAAGAAAAATATTTTTAATGTTACTTTTAAGCCTTCAAATAGCTGAGGCATTAATTCCATAAAATTCATAAGTTAAGTAACTCCTCCATTTTAATCTACTTTTCTACTATATCAGAGCCAAACCATTTCTTTGATATTTCTCCTGCAATACCTTCTGAAACTAACTCATCATAAGCTTTATTCCAAGCATCAACTAATTCTGTATCTCCTTTTCTTACACCAACTGCATATTCTTCTTCTCCAAAGTTGTCATCTAAAATTTTATATTTATCTTCGCCCTTAAGATTTGTATAATATTTAACTAAAATTTCATCAGCTACAACAGCATCACATCTTCCTGCTTCTAAATCTCTTAAAGCTTCATCATTAGTTGAAAATGTAACTAATTCTTTAAAGTTGTCTTTATAATCTCCAATTGCATCTACAGCACTTGATTGGTCTTGAGCTGCTACTACTTTTCCCTTTAAATCTTCCTTTGTTTTAATATCTGAATTTGCTAATACAATTATTCCTTGTGTATTTTTTAAATAAGGTTTTGTAAAATCTACTTTTTTCTTTCTATCTTCAGTTATAGAAAATCCATTCCATAAAAGGTCCACATTGCCATTATTTAATTCTGATTCCTTCATAGACCAATCTATTGGTTGATATTCTATTTCTTTTCCAAGTTTTTTACCAATTTCCTCAGCAAGTTCTATATCAAAACCTGTATATTCTCCATTATCCCCTTTAAATCCCATTGGAACAAAGGTATCATCAAAGCCTAAAACTAAAGTATCCTTATCCATTGTATTTATAGATTCTTTTTTTTCTTTACATCCTACTAAACTTATAGCGAATGTTCCTATTAATGCTATAACTAATCCTTTTTTAACTAATTTTTTTAAGTCCATTTTTAGGTCCCCCTTAATATTAAATTAACAAATTTACTTTATCATAGTAAAGCAATGAATGCAACCTTTTTAATTATACTATATTTAATCTTATAAAAAATATTTAATTTTAAAAAAATAGATGGCAAGTTGTTTTTTATATTTTAAAAACTTAAGCCCATTCTCCCTTATAAGGATTATAAGTACAAAAACTTCCCTTTGAAAATTTATCATTTTCCTCAACACTTAAGGGTCTGCAATCTTTACATATGTATCTATATTCACAATCTTTGCAGACCTTTATTTTATTTTTTGATATACTCCAAAATTCAGGAATTATATATTCTTTTAAAAGTTCTTCTAAGGAATTATTTCTTATATTATATTCTTTGTTAATAAATTTTTCACCCATAATACAAGGACTTATATATCCATCACAGCTTATATTTAACTTTCCAATCCAACAACTATTTCCATTATAGTTTTTTAAAAACTCCTCTTCTTTAACAAGAGAAAAATCTGGTTTAGTTTTTACTCTTTTATATTTTTTAGTTAATTCTTTAGGTATTAAATACTTTTTAGACTCTCCAATATCTCTTATAATATCAATTCTACTTTTCACTTTAGTAAGGTTATATAAATATTTTTTAATTTCCTCTATTTTGTCTTTATTATAATTCATAATAACAACATTAGCTTGTACATATACCCCTTCTTTTTTTAGTTTTTTAATATTAGATGTTGTTAAATTAAAGCTTCCTTTATGTCCTGTTATTTTATCATGAATTTCTTCACTATTAGAATATACTGAAGTTACTACCTTTACATTGTTTTTTACAATAGTCTTTATAATATTTTCATTTAAAAGAGTAAGATTTGAATAAAGAATTAAATCTATATTTGGAATTTTATTTTTTATATATTCTATAAGACTTATTATTTCTTTAAAAAGAAGAGGCTCTCCTCCTATTAAGGTAATTCTTTTAGGAAAATATTTACTAAGTTTATCTATTACTTTTTTCCATTCCTCTAAAGTTAATAAATTCAAATCCTTATCCCTATTAAAATTACAATCCATATAACAATGACAACATTTTAAATTGCAAGATTTTCTAAGTTCAAGCCATATATTATCTATTTTTTTCTCTATACAATTTTTTTCTTTATTTTTCCCTGAAATTACTTTTTCATTAGTAAAAGAACCTAAATTCTTATCTTCTAAAACCTTTAAATAAAGTAAAAAATCAAATATGTCTTCTTTAGAAACAACAGATTCAATGCTTTTTCCCTTTGTTATTTCTTTTAAATATAATTTACTTTTTTCATCTATAGAAAAAATTTTTCCGTTATTTAAATTATGTATTATTCCTTTTTTATACCCACAGGTTAATATTATTTTATTATTTAATTTAAAATACTTTTCCATATTACTTCCTTAAATTTTATAAAACATTTTTTAAAATTACTTATTTTTAACCTTATCTAAAATAAGTCCTACTAAAACTCCAAGTAAAAGTCCTAAAGTCACTCCTACCCCTAAAGATTCTGTAATAAAGTTTCCTATTAACACTCCCATTATAGTTCCTAAAACTATACAAATACTTAAATATGAAAATTCATCTTTACCATTACCCACTTTTACCACCTCTTAATTTTATAAGTTTTTTAAATATATTTACTTTTTAATATATCATGTTTCTAATTATATTTAAACATTATTTTATACAGATTTTTACATAGATTAGAAGTTTTTATTAACAAATACAAATATCTATGCTATCATGTTTAAATAAGATTTTTTAAACAAAGGAAGGAGGTCATTTATGGAAAAATGGGATGATAATTTTAAAAAATTTGAATTTGTTGAATTTCTTTTTGTAGCAGGAAGAGTAATGGGAATTGCAGTACTTTTGTTTTTTATGCTTTTTCAAGGTGTAAATAGCATAAAAGTTAATCTTGCACTTCTTTTAGTAGCTACTTTTATAAGTCTTATTGGATTAGTATTTTATCGTAATGAAAAAGAAAATGGCTTATTAATTTATTATATAGGAGTACTACTTCAAGGGTTGTTTTTTATAATAAGTGCTTTAATAAATAAACACTTTCAAATCACAGTATTAATCTTTTTTATACTTCCATTACTTATGGGCATATCCTTAATAGAAAAAAGAAAATATTCAAAATAAACTATATAAAAAAGCAGAGTAATTAATTATTTTAAACTAATTGCTCTGCTTAATTTAAATTATGGAAAAGACTAATTTATTTAGATAACTCTAAAACTACTTCTTTAATTATCTCAAAAGCTTTATCACAATGTTCTTCTGTTAATATTAATGGTGGAACCATTCTTATTACACTTGAGCCAATAGCAGTTATTAAAAGCTTTTTATCAAGGCATCCATGTTTAACATCTATTGCTTTTATAGTTTCATCAAATTCAACACCAACTAATAATCCCTTTCCTCTTACATCTACTACATGAGGTAAAGTTCTTAATTTTGCTTTAAAGTATTCTCCCATCTTTTCTGCATTACTTGCTAAATCTCTATCTAAAAGTTCTTTTATTTCAGCATATGAAGCTGCACAGCATAAAGGATTTCCACCAAAGGTAGTTCCATGAGAACCTGGAGTAAATGCCTTAGCTACTTCTTTTGTAGCACAAATTGCACCTATTGGAACTCCACCACCCATAGCTTTTGCCATAGAAACTATATCAGGTTTTATTCCATAAGTCATATAACACATTGGTTTTCCTGTTCTACACCATCCTGTTTGAACTTCATCTATTAATAGTAATAATCCTTTTTCATCACAGAATTCTCTTAATCCTTTTATAAATTCTTCAGTTGCTGGATGTACTCCACCTTCACCTTGTACTGGTTCTATCATTATAGCTATTGTATTTTCAGTTACTGCATCTTTAAAAGCTTGAAGATTGTTATATTCTGCATAAGTAAATCCTGGAACCATTGGTTTAAATCCTATTTGACAGCCGTTATCTGGTTGACCTGTTGCAGACATAGCACCATAAGTTCTTCCATGGAAACCATCCTTTGCAGTTACTATGTTATATTTTTGAGAACCATATTTTTCCACCCCATACTTTCTAGCCATTTTTATCATAGCTTCATTTGCTTCTGTACCTGAGTTTTGATAGAAAATTTTATCCATTCCTATAGTTTCACATATAAGCTTTGCAAGAAGTGCTTGAGGAATTGTATATGGATAGTTAAATGTATGCATTATATCATCAACTTGGTCTTTTATAGCAGCTACTACTTTTTTGTTACAGTTTCCTGCACTATTTACTGCAATTCCTCCATAAAAGTCTAAATATGCATTTCCTTCTTCATCATATAAATACATTCCTTCTGCTCTTTCTGCAATAAAATCAAATCTTTCATAAGTATCTATCATATACTTATCTACCATTTCCTTTAATTCTTGTTTTGTTAATCCTGTGTCTTTTAATTTCATTTTTATTTCCCCCTTAGCCTTAAATATATGTCTTAATTTTTAATGCTATTTTTCAATTTAATTTCTTAAAGTGCTTTTCTATATATTTCTTTAATTTCTTCTAAACTAAATTCTACTGGATGCATTTTCATACTTACTGCTGAAACCTTTAAGCAATTTTCTGCCATCCAATCTATATCTTCTTCTTTTATACCTTGTTCTGAAAGGTTTGTTGTTAAGTTAATATCTTTTAATAATTTCTTTATTGTATCTACACAATCATTTTCATCTTTTCCACCTAAAAGCTTAGATATTTTCTTAAACTTTTCTTTTGCCCCACTTATTGAAGCCTCATAAATTACTGGAGTTAGTGCTGCTAAGCCTCTTCCATGAACTATATCTTTAAGTCCACTTGCTGGATGTTCCATACCATGAGGTGCTGTAACCCCTGCAGTATTTATAACCATTCCCCCTAATGTACTTGCTAAAGTAATAGCTTCCCAACCTTTCATATCAGTAGGGTCTTTATATACATTAACTAAATTTTTACCTATAAGTTCAATTGCATATAATGCTTTCATTGTAGTTAATGGTTGAGCAGCTTTTGAAAGATATGCTTCCATACTATGACATAAAGCATCAAATCCAACTGAGGCTAATATATGTTTTGGCATTGTGGTCATAAGATTTGGGTCTATTATTGAAGCTTTAGCTACTATTGCATTACATCTTAAAGATTTTTTATCATTATTTTCTGGATTAGTTAAAACTGCAAATCCATTTCCTTCACTTCCAGTACCACAAGTTGTTGGAACTAATATTATTGGAAGGGCTTTTTCACTTTTCTTTATTCCAAATATATAATCTGAAATATCTCCTTCATTTAATGCTATAAAAGCTATTGCCTTTGCAGCATCCATTATACTTCCTCCACCAAGTCCTACTATAACATCACAATTTTCTTTTTTAGCTAAATCTGCTCCTTCATAGGCTGTTGTAGTTAAAGGATTTTGAGAAACCTTATCAAAAATCACACTTTCTACATTAGCTTCTTTTAATAAATTTACTGCTTTATCTAAAAGTCCTGACTTTTTTGTACTACTTCTTCCTGTTACTATTAAGGCTTTTTTACCATACTTTCCAGTTTCTTTTCCAAGTTCTTCTACCTTTCCTATTCCAAAAATTAAATTTACAGGTAGATTATAATTAAATTCCATAATATATCTCCTTTCTTTTATCTATTGTAACTATCTGTTTATTTACTAATATTTTTAATAAAAATTAATACTAAATTTTTTATTAATTAAAACTTCCTTGTTTTAATTAAATTATTATTTTTATGCAAAAAAGCGCTCTAGATATTTAAAATCTAGAACGCCTTTGTTCAAAAATCTCTTTAAAACTTATTTATTAATTTCTATGTTCTTAATATAACACTTGTGCGTTATATTGTCAATAAAGTTTTTTAAAAAATATATTGTTTTTTTAATTCCAATTAAAAACTACATTTATAACAAGTTTTTCTTTCCTTTTATTTTTATACACATGGTCTTTATCTGTATTTATTCTTATGGCATCTCCTTTTCTTATTTCATACACTTCATTGTTAATTTCTAAGGTTAAAACTCCTTCATAAACATTTATATACTCCATTGTTTTTTCTCCATGAGAACCAGATTCATAACATCCATTTGGTTCAATTTCAATTGTGTATATTTCAAAATCTCTATCCTGTTCATAGGGAAATAGAGTATATACTAAATACTCCTTAGTTGACTCTTTTGAAGGCTCTAAGCCCTCTTTTCTTACTAAATAAACCTCTTCATTTGGAACAGATACTAAGTCATTAAAAGATACTCTTAACCCACTTACTATTTTCCCTAATATTCCTATAGTAGGATTTGATTCTCCTCTTTCAATTTGACCTAGCATACTTTTACTTACTCCTGTTTGTTCAGCTACAACATCAAGGCTCATTTTCTTTGCTTTACGTATTCTTTTTAAATTAATTGATACATTTTTATTTATATAATCCATAATTCCACCTCCTAGCTATATTTATAAGATTATTTTTTGTGCAGTATATTGTATTTTCATATTATAGCATAGTAAGGGTTTCTTTTATATATTATTTTAATTTAAGTGAAAATAATTTTTTTTATTAATAATAAAACTTAAAAATAATTAGCTTCCTGAACTTTCATATTTACTTATTCCTATAAGCCATATTCTATAAGATACTATCATTCATTGCAATTATACTTATAACACAAGTTAATATTATTCCTGTAAAAAAGTTTCCTTATTTTTATAGTTGTTGACTTTCCAGCTCCATTTGCCCCTATATATCCTACAATTTCTCCATCTTCAATATTAAAGCTTATATCATCTACAGCTTTCTTTATTATATATTCTGTTGAGAAAAAAGATTTTATTGCTCCCTTAAAACCTGGATATTTTTTTATTGCTTTTAAATTCCTTTGTTATATTTTCTACTTTTATCAAAATTAATTTCCCCTTTTTTACTCAGTAAAAATCTCAATTTTGACGCAAAAAAGCCCTAAGCAAAATAAATCTACCTAAGGCTAAAAATTTAAATTTATTCAGTTTTGGTGATTAGATTTTTACTAAGCATAATTTCCTTTAAATCTATTGTAATATAAATTACCAATGTATATAGATTTAAGAAATTTCAATATTTAGTTGCTTATTTAAAAATCTATCTTACTCACAATCAAAACCTCATTATACTTAATCAAAATAACATAATCATTCTACCATAACCAAGTTAAATTTGTAATTTTTTTCTTTATTTATTTTTCAACCTTTACTTGAAGACTTTCTATTACATCTAATGCTTTATTATGAAGCTCTTCATCAAAACTTGCAGAAAGATTTCCATCTACTTTTATATTAGCATTTGGGAAAGCACTTTGAAAAGTAACAACATTACTTATTACACACATATTTGTTACAACGCCTAATATTTCGATATTATTAACTTCTCCTAACTCTTCTTTTAACTTTAACATATCCTCTGGAGCTATTCCAAAAGCTCCTTTATTTATATGAATGGTATTTTCTTTTCCTTCAAATTCTTTTATTTTCCCAAATAATTCATGTCCTTTTGTATTATTATAGCAATGAGGTACTGGTAAATTTTTTCCTTCTCTTGTATTTAAATAATTTTTATCATGAGTATCATAGGTAAAAATAACTTTGTTTCCTTTTTTTAAATAAGCCTTTACTTTATTATAAATTCCTTCTTCTAAAGTTTCTGCCTTTTTAAAACCTAATGCTCCATCTACAAAATCTTTTTGATAATCTACAACTATTAATATATCCATTTTCCTCTCCTTTATACATCTTTGTATTTCATTTTTAATATTATGTTGTTTTAAATGTTATTAATTGATATTTTTAAAAAAAGTAATATAATATATTATATTATTAATACTAAATACAGTTAAGGGGGATTTTCCTATGAAGAAAAAATTTTTAAAACTTATTGTAGTTTCTATTTTATCTTCTTCTATGTTTAGTTTAGCAATTCCTGCTTATGGAAAAGAATTAAATGAAACTACTACTACAAGTCAATATGAAGAAGAAATTTCAGATTCCTCTGAAGATGAAGAAATTGTAGATATTCCTGATGAAAATTTAAAAAGAGCTATAAATATCCAATTAGGAAAAAGTGAAGATAGTGACCTTACTAAAGGTGAACTAAAACTTATTACAAAGCTTGATGTTTCAAATTCAAATATAACAAGCTTAAAGGGCTTAGAGTATTGTGGAAACTTAATTAGTTTAAATATAAGTCATAATAGTGTTATTGATTTAAGCCCTTTAAAAGGTTTAGATAAAATAGCTGATTTAAATTTAAGTTATAACAAAATTACTGATATAACACCTGTAAAAGGATTAAAAAATCTAGCTCATATAGATACAACTGAAAATACTATTGGAAATTTAGATATTTTAGATGGGCTTTTAAAATTTGATATAAATGCTGATTCTAATAAAACTACTGATATAAATATATCAGATGATTTAAAAAATGGTATTTTTGATATAGATGTATCTAAAGATAGTAATATAGACTTTAATTTGTCTTCAATTTTAGATGATTTCTTTCCTGAAAATGATGGAAGTTCTTCAAATAATCCTGGTTCTAACTCCTCTAGTTCTTTAGGTAGTTCTAATTTAGGAAGTGGTCTTTTAAATGTACTTGGTAAAGTAGATTTAAATAATTTATTAGGTAATTTAAATTCATCAAGCTCTTTTGGTTCTTCAAGTTTAAGTTCTTTAAGTAGCCTTGGTTCTAAAGATTCATCTTTACTTTCTTCATCAAGTATTTTAACAGATTCATCAAATACAAAATCTGCTTCATCACTACAAACTGGAGACAAGGCTAATTTATCTGGAATAGTAACTCTTGCTTTTCTTAGTTTAGCTTCTTTAGTATCTCTTATTGTAACTAGAAAGAAGAAAACTTTAGAAAAGTAATCAAAAAAAGTCCTTATGGTAAAATCATTATTTATTTGATTTTACCATAAGGACTTTACTTTTATAACCACTTTATTTATTTAAAGGTTCTAGTTTATTTATATTATCTTTTTTTATATATTCTATAAGAGTCATTTTTTCGTTAACTTTTATTTTATTATCTGTTTTTGTATATCCAAGCTTTTCATAGAAATGGCAGTTCCTTTCTTCATTAAGTATTGTTATAACACTCCACTCTATAGCTTCTGGATACATAAACTCTATTCTCTTTACAACTTCTTGTCCTATTTTCTTATTTTCATATTCTTTAAGTATATTTATTATACGAAGCTTCATTTTTCCAGGCTCAATTGCCTTAACATTAATTCCTCCAATAAGAAGCTCTTTATTATATAATATTTTATAATAATCACCACTATCAAAACGCTCTTTAAAATGTTCTTCTAATTCAAATACAGGACTTGTTTCTTTATCTTCATACTTTTCATAAAGAGGCATAAAAACTTTTCTTTGAAGCTCTAAAAGTTCTTTCCATTCACTTTTATTTGCCTTTTTTATTTCAAGGTTAGACTGAATTATTTCAAATAAAGTATCTAAATATTTAAAGGGAATAAAGCTTCCTTCTTGAACCATCTTTTTTATTTCTTCTTTTTTAGCCCACTTTACTTCTGCCACTTCTTCATATTGAAGACTAATTTTATCTATATCTACATTTTGCTTAACAAACCATACATCATCAAAGCCCTTTGTAAATTTAAGACTAAATAATTTTTCCATATTCTTTTCATCTAAATCTACACCTATCTCTTCTTTTACTTCACGAATAGAAGCTTCTTTTGTATTTTCTTTAATTAAAGCAGAACCACCAGCTGCACAATCCCACATATTAGGCCAACCATGTTTCCAAGGCTGTCTTCTTTGTATTAAATATTCTCCCTTATCATTTACTATCCATACATGAACAACTAAATGATAATCACCCCTTTCAATATGTTTTCCTCTTTCATGAACATATCCCTTAGGATTTCTAAACTCATCATAAATGTCCCATAACTCCATAATCTATCACCTCTTAAGTTTAACATATTTTATTAAAGCTTTTTCCCATTCACATAAATATTCTTGAAAAGTTTTCTTTTCTTTAATATCTTTAATCATAACATTTATTTCTTCATTAGAAAGCATATCAAAAACATATTTAAATTCATTTTCATAAAAACATTCATTTAACAATTCTTTTAAATCTCTAAGGCTTTTAATATTTCTCTTTACTATTTCTATTTTATCATATAAAAAATCACATTCGTTTATTTCATCAATTATTTTTCTAAGAATATTATCATCAATTAAATCACCATCTTGAAAATGTTCTTTTTCTTTAAAAGTATATTTCTTTCTTAATGAAATCACTAGATTTAATAAATTTTGCTCTTTATATAAATATAATTCTTTTACAAACTCTTTTATATCTAACTTAAAATAAGTATAAAATACCTCTTCTTCAAGAGATAATTCTTTTAATAGTAATTTTAATTTTTCATCAATAAGTCTTACCATTTTTTCTTGAGTATTATTATCTATATATTTTTTTATTCTATCAAGGTCTATTTCTTTAACATCTAACTCATAAATATTCTTATTTAAAATCTTACATATAAGAGCATTTCTTAATATGATTTTACATATATTTATTACAAGATTATTAAAATTCTCATTATATCCTCTTAAAACTTCTTCAATTACATAAATTTCAAACTTTTTTAAAAATCTTTCTTCTATATAAAACCTTTTAAGATATTCATATATTAAATCTATTCCTGATAAATTTTTAATTTCAATATATAAAGGATAGTCTAAAGTCAAAACATTATACTGTGGATTAAATTCCACATCATAGTTTTTAAAAAAAGCCTCCATCCCCTTCCATATTATATCTTTGTAATAACAATTATCTATAAAACAAAACTCTCTTTTTATGTCCTCACAAAGAATCTTTGCTTTTTTTATTTTTTCTTTTTTTATTAATAATCCATTATAAAAAGCTGTTCTTATATCTAAATTTTCCTTTTTAATAAGACTTTTATCTAAATTTTTTATAGCATTGTTTGAATCACTTTTTATACAATATAAAATAGAACCAAGTATTCTCTCTGCTGTTTCTTTAGTTACAGAAGTACTATCTCCCATAGTAAATTTTTCTACTCTTTCTCCTAATAAATATATTATATCATTATTCATAAAATTTTTAATAAATTCCTTTCCTAAGTTCTCTACAATATAAATCTAAAACTGTTCCTTCTAAATACTCTAAATCTCCCATACACTCTTCATTAAAATATTTTTTCATTAACTGAATGAGCTCATCATCACTAAGTTCATCTAAGGATTCATTTTTAAATCTATAAAAAGCCTCTTGAAGCCCTTTAAGAGTTTCCACATAATTTTTTTGATAAATATATGGAGAATCACAAAATTCATATATAAGCTTTTCTAAAATACCACCATTAAATTCAATTCTTCCTTCTTCAATTAAAGCTTCTTTTCTAGATATAAGTAGTTCCTCTGCATCTTTTTTACTTAATATTAAACCAAATTTTTTACTAATTTCATTACAACATATTATTGACTTTATATTTTCTTCTTTTTTTATATTAATTAATGATTGAACTAATAGCTCATTATCCATAGCATCTACTCCTTCAAAATCAGTGTGTTTAGTATTTTACATCTTAAATTTATATTATACAAAACTTGAAAAATTATCAATTTTATGGTAATATATAAACATAAATTAAGAAAGTTTTTAATCTTATTTCTTTATTATCTAGCTTAAATTATTTGTAAAATAAAAAGAGAGCAATTCTTATATTAAAAGCTCTCTTTTTTTATAAATAAATTCTTATATAATTATTTTACCTATCCATAACAAAATCTTTAAGACTATTGTTTATTTCCTCTAAAGGCTTTGGAAGTACTTTTACAATAAAAGGTAAAAGTATAGCTAATATAAACCCTACTATACATATAGCAAATATTCTATAATCTCTAGGTTGTCCTATGTAAATTTGATAAGCATGAATAGAGGAAACACCTATTGCCCCTATTATAATAACTTTAGATACAAGCCATGTGGCAATACTTATTATCTTTAATATGGCAATAATTATACTTAATAAAATTATTAAAGGAAGTGCTAGTATTTTAAAGGGAATTTTTAGTAAGCTAAAAGAAGTATCTTCTTCTCTTTCTTTTGATTTATCCTTTCTTTTATTATACTTTTCCTCTCTATCTTCTTTATCATCATAATAATTATTATATTTATCTTTTTTTGTATTATTACTTCTTTTTCCTTTATTTGTTTTGCTTTTTCTTTTGTTCTTTTTATTTTTATTTTTTCTTCTAGGTTCATAATCATAATATTCTTCATTATCATCATAATATTCTTCATCATAATCACTATAATAGTTTTCATCATCATAGTCCATGTCATCTTTTAAATAATCATTATCATAAGAAGAAGTTGTATAATCTAAATCATTACTTTCTTCATTTTCCTGAAAATTATCTATTTTACTTTCTTCTAAAGTGTCTTTTTCTTTAAACATTTCTTCATATTTCTTTTTTTCCATTAATTCATCATATGCTTCTTTAAAAAGATTTAAAAATTGTTCAGCTCTTCTTTCATCTACAACTTCTTCTTTATATTTTTTAACTTGCAAATCATAGGCTTTTTGTATTTCCTCTTTAGTTGCATTTTCATCAATTCCTAAAACTTTATAATAATCCATCTAACATCTTCTCCATAAAACACTACTTCTAACCTTTAGCATATAATTTTAAAATTTCTATTATAATGTTTGTAGAAATATCCATGCCCTCTACAGTTATATGTTCATATTCTCCATGATAAGCATACCCTCCAGTTCCTAAGTTAGGACAAGGAAGTCCCATATAACTTAATGTTGCTCCATCTGTGCCACCTCTAATTGGTTCAATAATTGGAGTTATATTTAATTTTTCCATAGCATATTTTGCATTATCTATTAAATGCATACAAGGTTTTATATGCTCTATCATATTTTTATATTGGTCTTTTATATGAACAACTATTGTGTTTTTACCATATTTTTCATTTATAATTTTTGAAGCCTTTATCATTATATCTTTCTTGTTTTGAAGCTTTAAACTATCATGGTCACGTAAAATATAACTCATAGAAACTTTGTCTGTATTTCCTTCCATTTGCTCTAAGTAATAGAATCCTTCATAGTTTTCTGTATATTCAGGTCTTTCACACCTTGGAAGCATAGAATTAAATTCCATAGCCACATATAAAGCATTTATCATTGTATTTTTTGCTGAGCCTGGGTGAACAGAAACTCCATGAATTTCTACTTTAGCAGAAGCTGCATTAAAGTTTTCATAAGATATTTCTCCTTCTTCTCCCCCATCTATTGTATATGCAAAATCTGCTCCAAATTCTTTTACATTGAAATTTTCTGCACCTCTTCCAATTTCCTCATCTGGAGTAAAGGCTATACATATCTTTCCATGAGGTATGTTTTCATTTATGATATGCTCACAAGCTGTTAAAATTTCTGCAATTCCTGCTTTATCATCTGCTCCTAAAAGAGTATTTCCATCAGTTGTAATTAAAGTTCTTCCCTTTAATTTTTTTAAATGTGGAAACTTCTCTACAGATAAAACAGTTCCTTCTTTAAGAATTACATCTTCTCCATTATAATTTTCTATAATCTTAGGGTTAACATTTTCTCCACAAGCACTTGGGGCTGTATCCATATGAGCTATAAGCCCTATAGAAGGCTTGTTTTCATATCCCTTTGTTGCTTTAATATATCCATAAACATAACACTTATCATCTACTTTTACATCTTCTATACCTATATTCTTCATTTCTTTAACTAAAATCTTTGCTAAATCAAATTGCCTTGAAGTTGACGGTACAGTTTTACTTTCCTCATCTGAAGTTGTATAAATTTTAACATATTTTAATAATCTTTCGTAAGCTTTCATATCTTTTCTCCTAAGAACACTTTATAGTATTTTCTATTTTATTGTAAAAACAATCAAGAATTCCTTTATAATTATCATTCCAGGGTTTATTTTTTCCACAATAATGAACTACTACAGTATTTTTTTTAATCCAATCTAAATCTACTTTTTCTTTTCCATTTAATACTTCATAATTATTTAAAAATAACATTCTATCACTTAAATTATATTTCATATAATCAACAATTTTTATTTTAGTACCATATAATGCACTTATAATATCTTGGTCTGGAAGCCACAAATTATTTTTATATTTTTTTATGTAATTTATAACATGCTCATATTTTTGAACCTTTCTAAGTACACTTAAATTCATAAGCAGCATTCCACTATTAATATATTCTATATTTTCTTTTGTTCTAAGCCTTATTTTATTAAAATCCTTTAAAGTTTTTCTTATATGACTACATCCTATAAAATAGTTTCCTTCAAAGTCCATATTATAAAGTTCTTTTAATGAATTTATTATTACTATATCTGGGTCTAAATATAATACCTTTTCTACTTCTTTTGGAAGTATTTTTGCAGCAAAAATACGATAATACATTGCTTTAGGATAACGTTTCATAGTAGGAGCATCTTTTAAAACATCATCTTCCATTTTCATTAGTATAATATTAAAGTTTTTATTTTGCTCTTTAATAATATTTATAGTTTCAAAATCTTCTTTACAAAAATCTTCATATATAAGATAAAGATTAAAAAGCTCTTCTTTATTTGAAATTGATATTGATTTTATAAGAACAAAAAGCTGTTTAAGGTATTTTCCATTTAATGTTACAAGTATATTTATCCTTTCCATAAAGTTCTCCCTTTTTTAATCTTTAAATATTGCCTCTAAGGCAGAATTTACCAATGATATTAAAAAGGCTGCTATTATTGTCGTAAAAACTCCTGTTATATGAGCTCCTGGAACTATCATAAAGGCTAATTTTAGTATTATTGCATTTATTGCAAAGGAAAATAATCCAAGAGACAATATTGTTATTGGTAAAGATAAAAGTTGAAGAACAGGTTTAACTAAGGAATTTAATATTCCAAAGAAAAGAGTTAGTACAATTAAACTAAATGCTCCTGAAATATACATATTAGGAAGTATATAAGTTACAATAAGAAATGATAAACCTGTTAAAATAAAACTACTTAAACCCTTTTTCATAAAAATCACACCTTTCTTTTAAATAATTATAACCATTTATTCTTTAAATATTCAAAATATATGGTAAATTTATTATATCATATTTCATCTTTTTTAACAGTTGATTGTTCTATAGTTTTCATTAAATAAATAATAGATATTATAATAAATATCATATAACATATAGATTGGATTTTACCAAATACAAAACTAAATATTAAATTATATGCTCCATGCCATAATATACAAATATATAAATTCTTCTTAGAATAATACATAATTCCAAACCATATACCCATTATAAAAGGATTAAAAAGCCTATTTATTATTTGAAAAAAATTAATGCTTACTCCACTTTTTAGAAAAGAAGGCAAATGCATAAAAGAAAATAAAAAAGCTGAAACTATAAACATAATATATAGTGTCTTTTTACTCTTTACATTTTTAAATAATTTATTACATATAAATCCTCTAAAAACGCTCTCCTCTACTAATGCTACAAAACAAAATTGTGTTATTATTGTTTGAATTATATATGAAAATTTTAATCTACACCCACCTATTAACTGAGCTATTAAAGTAAAACTTGCTATAAAAATAATTATAAATTTTAAAAGTGATTTTACTTCTTTATTTATATTATTACTTTTTAATCCCATATCTTCAAAAGAGCTGTCAAAAATCATTATACCTGCAAGTATTATTACAACTATAAAAAGAAAGGTGTAATAAATGTTATCTGCATTTAAAATATAATTTATTAAAAAATTTTGTTTTAACCTAAAAACTTTTAATATTAAATTATAAAGTTTATATTCATCAATAATTCCAGCTCTAAGCCACAATAAATATACTATACTAACTTCCACTATAGGATTTTTTAAATTTAATTTTTTCTTTTCTAAAACCATTTCTAGCTGTCCTATTTAATCACAAGTTACTACATTCATTTTACTTTCTTCTATAGCATCAATTAATCTATAGTCATCAATATGCATACAATAGGTTTTTTCTCTATATTCATTTGGAATAACTTTTTTTAAATCTTCTATATATAAATGTGGATTGCCTTCATAATTATTATAAGAAACTTCTGTGTAAATTCTTTCTATATTAAGCTTTGTATTTTTTAAATCAATGGGGAATTTATTAGTATCACCTGTATATACAATTACTTTTCCTTTTTCATCTTCAAATAAGAAACCATATGAAGACATATTTTTAACATGATTTGTTTTTATAAAACTTATCTTTTTTATCCCTAAAACATTTACAAGTTCTTCATCTTTTGAAGTTATTTCATACATCTCTCTACTAACTCCAATTAAATCTAAATAAGAAAATAATTTTTCTTTATCTTTATAAATGATTAATACTTTTACATTTTGGATATAATACATATAAAAGATTAATGAACCTAAGCTCCCTGCATGGTCTGGATGAAGATGAGTTAAACATACTATAAATTTTTCATAGCTTTTATTTATTAAGTCATATTCTTTAAGTTTTGAAAATACAGTTTCTCCACAATCTATAAGAAGAAAATTCTTTTCATCTTTTAAATAGCAACTTGTATTTCCTTCACTTGTTAAAAATGCTGAGCCTCTTCCAGTAAAAATAAACTTTTTCATTATTATCATCTCCTTTTATTATATTATATCCTAAAATTAATTTTTTTAGTATCTAATTGATGCAAAATTTGTAAAATAAAAATATATAACAGAATTCTTAGAAAAAAGAAAAAAATCGGATGAATAAGATAAACTTACAATCCGATTTTTTATTGTAAACTTTTATGCTAGAGCTAAACTTTTATAGGTATTGTACCCTACTATACCATCTACCATAATATTATGATCTCTTTGCCAAGTTTTCACTGCTCTTTCGGTTTTAATTCCAAAAATGCCATCTGCTGTTTCTCCTAATCTAAGCTGTACCCAAGTAGTTAATTTTCTTTGAACATATAACAAGCCACAAAGAGGAAGTTTTTTTACTGCATTATTAGTTTGCTCTCCCCAAATATTATCTATCTTTAAATCTGTTTTTAAAATAGAATTACACAACCCTTGTAATTCTGCTATTTTTCCAACTGCTTGTACAATTTCATTTATGAATATCCCATTATTAAAATTATTTAAATCTACATTTCCATTTATTCCAGATATTCTTCCAGTTTCAGTATACTGATGCCCTACAACATTTTTAAAGCCTGTTTCCATTGGAGTTTCTACTCCATAATGAGCTATCCAAGCTTTATAATTTTTTATTCTACTATCTAAATTGTCCCTTCCAAAATAGCCACTTGTATATATAATAGAATCTAATCCTGTAAGTTCTTTTAATCTTTTAATAAATTCTAAACATCTATTAGTTATTTCTTTTGAACTTCTTTTATAGTTATTAGTTTCAATATCAAGACAAGGAGAAATTGAAAAGTTTTTTCCTTTTATAGCATAAAAAAAATCCTCTGCTTGTTTTGAAGGATTTGTTTTTTCAGACATAAAGTGATAAAATCCTATTTTAAGTCCTACATTTAGTGCAGAATTATAATATACATCTAATTTAGAATCAATCCAATCTATACCCTCTGTAGCTTTTATAATCACAACTTCAATTCCAGAATTTTTTACTTTTAAAAAATCTATACTTCCATTATGATTACTTATATCAATTCCCTTCATAACATATCACTCCTAAAATTATTATAATATATAAATATGAACTTATTTTTTTAATTCACACTTTAATTCAGTGTAAATTCTTTGTAAAATTTATATTTTTTTTATTTTTTGTAGTATAATATATATTGATATTTATAATTTTTCTAATTAAATTAAGAAGGAACAAAATATTATTGACTTGAATAAAATAAATGATATAATTAGGGAAAAATAAATTTATTTAAGGAGGTTTTACAAATGGCTGTAAAAGATTATAGAGAAATGTTAATATCTACAATTATTACCTTAGCTAAAAAAGAAGAACATAAAGAAATTACTAGAGCTTTTTTATCAAAGTTATCTTTTGATGAGTTAAATGAATTAGCTAATAAATTACAATCTAAGTAGAAAGGTAAAAAAATGATTAACTTTATAGAAAAATATAAGGGAGTGCTTATTTAAAACAAAAAAGCAACTCCCTTTTGTTATATATTTAGAAAGAGGTTTTAATAATGATTTTTTATATAATTAGTATATTCTTAATTATCTTGATATTATTCCTTATTTTTTTAGAAATATGTAGTGATATTACTTTTAAAAAAGCTTTTCTTAAGAAAAAGAAAAATAAAGAAGAAGCTTTTAACTCTTTAAAAAAGAGAAATATGTTAGATGAATCCATTTATGATAAATATGATTTTGAAGATGTATCTATTATTTCAAAGGATAATTTAACTTTAAAAGGTCATATTATAGAACCTTTTAAAAACAGTAATAAATTTATAATATTAGTTCATGGATACTCTGCAAATTATCATATTCATATGCCTTTTGTTCCTTTATTTATAAAAAAAGGCTTTAACATTCTTTTAGTAGATGAAAGAAATCATGGGGAAAGTGAAGGAAAATTTCTAAGCTATGGATATTTTGAAAGCCAAGACTTAAACCTTTGGATAGATTTTCTTGAAAAAAGAAGAGGAAAAGAATTATTTTTAGGCCTTCATGGGCAATCTATGGGAGGGGCAACAGTTTTAATTTGTGGAGCTAAAAATCCTAAAGTAAAATTTATAATAGATGATTGTGGCTATTCATCAGCTAAAGCTATTATAAAAGACCAAATTAAAAAAGTTAAATTTATTCCCTTTACCCCTGTTTATTATATTTTAAGAAAAAAAGTAAAAAAATGTTATGGATTTGATTTAGATGATGTAAATCCTATTAATGATATAGAAAATTCAAAAACTCCTATTTTATTTATCCATGGAGAAGCTGATAAATACGTTCCTTGTAGCATGAGTATAGAAATGTTTAATAAACACAATAACCCCAAAGACAAACTCTTTACAGTAAAAAATGCAATACACCTTACTGCATATGATATGGAAAAGGAAGAATATGAAAGAATCATTGATGAATTCTTAGAAAATATTCAATAAATGCCAATAATCCATTAAATATAAGACTTTTCAAATTAAAAGAATATGTTATAATAAAACATGTTCTGGTCCATTGGTCAAGAGGTTAAGACGCCACCCTCTCACGGTGGAATCAGGGGTTCGATTCCCCTATGGACTACCATTAAGTCCTTCAAGCAAGCTATAATGCCGGTTTGAAGGACTTTTCTTTTTATGAAAATAGTACTTTTTTAGTGAAATTTACACCATTTTAACTCCAAAGTTTTAAATAGATATTTATTTTTTCTTTTTTAATGAATTTGTCTTCTTTATACCTATCTTATTTAAACAATGTTATCTTTTTAGGAATTTTATGAACATTTTATCAACAAAATTTTATAGTAAGATATATTTTTTAATTAAACTTTGTATTCCTTTAATACTTACTTTAGTTTATAAATAAATATAATATATATGTAAAACTGTCACTAATACATATGCAAGCAATGCTACATTAGTTGCTACTTTAGCTAATTTATAATCTTTTTTAATAAACTTACTTATAAATATTAAAATCATTCCTATTATAAACACCTTAATTATAATTATTACTTTTTCATTGCTAACTATATTTTTCATTAATGGATTAGCTTCTTCAAATCCCATACTAAGTAAAAATAGTGTACATACTAAATCATTTATATTAAGAATGTATATTAATAATAACTTTAAATTCATATAATATCACCTCTAATATATTTATATTTTATATACATTAAAGGATATGAATTAAATTTAATTTCCTCTCTTGGTCTTACTAATTAATAACATCTTTTACAAGGTTCTAATCCAATGCTTTGTGCTTCTTCTTTAGTTATTTAAGTTGCATTATTCGGATTAGTATTTCCACAATGATTAGTTCTGTAGCATCTAAAATTTTATTGTCATAGAATCTAAAAAAACACTTGCATTTTATTTTACAAGTGCTTTTTTATATTTTGATTACCACCATTTAACATTTCTAAGCTCTTTATTTTTAATCTTTAATAAAAGCTTATTTAAAAGGACTAATATAGCTAATCCCATTAAGCTATATACTAATCCTATAGCCATTATTCCTATTAATATAGAACTAAAATCTATAATATTTTTTATTATAAAACATATTATAATACCAATAAAACAAATTATAGATAATGCAGTAAGTAGATTAAAGCCTATTGTATATACTCTTTCTAATATTGATTTTTCCTTATTTCTCATTTTTTTCCACTTTAATATGCTATATATTACTGCTATTATAATTAAAATACTTATCATAGGTAAAAGTATTTTAGCAACTTCTAATATTCCTATAAATAATATTGCTAAAACTCCTATTATAAACAAAGAAAAGTATATTCCTAATCCTATAATAAAAGCAATTATCCCCATTTAAAATTCCCCTCTTTATTATAATATTATTTAATGTTTTTTCCACAATAAGGACATGGTATTTTACTTTCTTTTTCTAATGTAGAGCTTTCTATATATACTGGTTTTCCACAATTTTTACAAGAGATTTCTTTATAATCATCTTCCATTTCTTCTAATTCTTCAATAGAAACTTCTTCAAATAGTTCATCTTGAAGATCTACTATATCATCATCAATACAATTTAACTTATCAGCAAGAACTGCTTGATTTGTCATAAGTTCTTCAACCTTTTTACTTAATGATGATAGTATATTTTCTATATTTTCAAAAAGGTCTTTATACTCTTTATCCTCTATTTTCGATATGCTGTTTTGTAAATTTTTAATATTTTCTTTTATTTTTTTCACTATATAACACATCCTTTATAGAAAAAAATTGCCAAGTTAAAAGGACTTAGCAATTTTTTAAATAATTAATATTAAACTCTTTCCATATATTCGCCAGTTCTTGTATCTATTCTTATAGTGTCTCCTTCATTAACGAACATTGGAACATTAACTACTGCACCAGTTTCAACTGTAGCTGGCTTTAATGCATTTGTAGCTGTATTTCCTTTAACACCTGGTTCACAATGAGTTATTTGTAATTCAACAAAGTTTGGAGCTTCAACTGAGAATGCTTCTCCCTTGTAGAACTTAATAATTGCAAACATATTTTCCTTTAAGAACTTTATAGCATCTTCAACCTTTTCATAGTTTAGTGGAATTTGTTCATAAGTTTCTTGATCCATGAAGTAATATAATTCTCCATCTGAATAAAGATATTGCATTTCCTTTCTTTCTATTACAGCTTCTTGGAACTTAGCTGTTGGGTTGAAAGTTGTATCTGTAACTCCTCCAGATATAACGTTTCTTAATTTAGTTCTTACAAAGGCTGCTCCTTTACCTGGCTTTACGTGAAGGAAGTCAATTACTGTATATACATTTCCTTCATGTTCAAAAGTAGTTCCTTTTCTTAAATCTCCTGCTGATATCATTTAATTATTCCGTTGCCAATAATCTATAAATATATATATCTTGTTTCATTCCTTGTTCTACAAGTTCAATTTTGAAAACTATAAATAGCAATCTATTTTGTTTGATACAACTCTCCAAAGGCTTAAATTCGGATACAACACATCCTACATATATAGGTTTTCTTTTTAGTTGAAACTTCCTATATTACTTGTTTTGCTTGGTTTTCGCACCTCAATGAAATAATGTTAAACATTTATATTTTTATAGAACTGACAACTCCCTCCTTTTTTAATATATTTTTATAGTATTTTGCAAATTATTTTTTTACAGTAAATAACCTCCAAAATTCATAAGTTTTATAAAATATCTCTTTAAATTATAGATATTTTTTATTATTTATTTTAAACTACAACAATTTTATTGTATCAGATGAATACTAAAAAATCAAATAATAAAATTTAATATTACTTATTTCTATTTATTTTGCACATTGAAGTTTAAAAATACCACTAATATTATTTTCTTCTAATTTTATATTATAGTCTACTATTTTAAAATTATTTAGCTTGCTAATTGTTTCTATAAATTCCTTTTTATTTTCAACTATTTTTATATTTACCTCATAATTTTCCACTTTATCATCTATGCTTATTAAATTTATTGAAGGATTTTTCTCAAAATCATTTAATATATCAATTATTGTAATTAAATTTTCTTTATTAATTTGTTCTTTTTCTTCTATTTCATCTTTAGTTGTAACCTTTTTTTCTTTGTTATAAATTACAAAACATTCTAAAACTATTATTATTAAAAATACTACAGCTAAGATTTTCTTTTTCATTTTCATTCCTTTTGAACTCTTATAGTATATCCTCCATCTTCTATTTTTTCAAAAAACATTATTTTTAATTCATTATCTTTATTTATTTCATTAAGTATATTTTTATTATCTATTTTAAAATTTCCTACATTTCCTTTTATATCTCCTGTTATACCTTCATCATAAATTTGAAGCCATGAAATTATATTTTCAATTTCATTTTCATATTCACTTGTGTTAATTTCTTTTGTAGCAATCTCTTTATCTTCATTTAATAAAGCTTTTATTGTAAATGGAAATAATATAAGAATTAAAACAAGAAGAATTTTTATTCCTTTATTATCTTCATTTTCTTTTTCTAAATTTTTTTTAGTAAAATATTCATAAGGTAAAAAATCTTTTGTTGAAAATATCATTTTCTTTTACCTCCTCTTCAATTACATAATATTTATTATTTTTATTAAGGATTTTTAAATCTATATTTTTTCCTATATATATTATTTCTTCATTATTAAGTTCCATTAGTTTATCATTTATAAAATTAATATTTTCTCCTATGTATGAATTTATAATAATATTTTCCTCACATGTTAAAAGATAATAAGTCTTAAAAATATAAATAAGTGCTGTCCATGTAGACTTTTTTATAAGCTTTTTTAACTTATCTTTTATAATAAATTGTATTGGTGTTACTTTAATATTTTTTGCCTGTCTACACAATTTATTTACTCTATTTCCTGCTTTAATAACATATATTATTGCCTTTTTTCTAATTATAATAGTATGAAATAAATAATCCTCATCTTCTCCAAAGGATTCAGCTATAAACTTATTAATTTTTTCATAGTTTTCTTTATCATTTAAATAAAGTGTTTTTATAAATAATTCTTCATTTATAATTATTATATTTCTATTTTTACAATTAATTTTTAAATCATCATAAATAGAAAATTCTTTTTCCTTTATCATAAATTCATCCTTATTTAATACAATATTTTTATAAATAAAAATCCCTCCTACTTTGAAAAATAAGGATACAAAATATAATTGTCCTCTTCTTTTTTATAATTTAATTTCATTTTGTATTCACTATTATTATTAGGAATTAAATAAAAACAGTTTTCCTCTTCATTAAATAAAAGTTTAAAATTTGTTGTAACTTTCTTTTCTTTCTTTTTATTTATTACATATTTTATTTCATCTTGTTTTATATTTAAATTTGTTATAAGCTCATCAATGTTTTTAAAATAATTTATATTATCAACTACCTTTTTTTCTATTTTTACATCGTCTATATTATTAGATATAATAGTAAACATAGAATCTATAATAAGAAATATTAATAAAAAGTAAAAAATTGTAGTTATTAATATAAATCCTTTCTTTCTATAAGGATACAATATATTCTTCACCTTCTTTTATTATCTTTATATAAAGTAAATTTCCTTTTTTATATACATAAAAATTATTTATATTCTTTATAATAGTTTGCCTTCCTTTTATAATAGAAACATTATTAAAATATTGTTCACTATACTCTACTATTAAATTACTATCTTTTTTATAAATTGATTGTACCCAATAAAAATCTTTAAATTTCTGATATATTAATAAAGAATTTTTCTTATTTTCCTTAAATACAACTCTAGAATCCATAACCATATCTTTTATTGCAACAAGGCCATTTTCTATAGAGTTTATAGTACTATCTTTATTAATATTTTTATTAAAACTTTTATAAAAAACTATAAAAATATCTGAAAGAATTAAAATAATAGTTAAAGATACAGCTAAATAAATAATTAGTTCTATTAAAGTAAATCCTTTTTTCTTATTTTTAATATACATAATCCATCCATTTGTCCTTTAAAATAACATGCTCTATTTTCTTTATATCACCATTTATATTCAAATTTATTTCTATTTTTATTTTCATAAAGGTATCTTCTTCCTCTATAATATTAAGTTTTATAAAATTATTTTCTTCTAAAGTTTCATCCATATTAAATATATTTTTTTCTAACATTTTTTCTAAAAAGTTTTCTGAATAGTTTATTTTTATTTCTTTTGTTTGTAATTTATCTTTTATTTCTTCATAACTATTATTATACTTTAACTCCTTTGAAACAGCTTCTAAGGATTCTTTAGCTTTAAGAAGTTTATATCTTTTTGAAGATAATAACTCAGCTTTACTTATTACCCCTGGTAAAACTGCTAAAAGTAAAGCTACTATTGAAAGTGATATAATAGCTTCTATTAAAAAACTTCCCTTTTTTCTTTTCAAAATTACTCCTCTTTAATACTTACTAAAAATGTTATTGGTGTTATTGAAATTTTGTATCTTTTATTATCTTTATTTTTTAAATAAATACTTTTAGATTGAATATTTCCATTACTTTCTATATTAAATCTAATTATTAATGGATATTTTTTATTTTTATTATCTATTTCCATAACTTTATCATATTTTCTTTTTCTTATATTCATATTTCCTGTTTCAAATAATATTTCTTCAGTATTTTCCTTTTCAATTATTACAAATCTACCAGAAACATTATTATTCATACAATAAGTTCTTCCATAGCTTATGGTGTCTTCTATTTCATATAAAAATTCCTTTGTTTTTATTTTATTTTTAGTTTCTAAAAAACTATTTAAACTCATAAAACTAAAAGATGAAATAAGAAGAATAAGACTTAATGTAACTATAAGTTCAACTAATGTAAATCCTTTTTTCATAATTAACCTACTTTATATAAAATATCTATTAGTGGTAGTAAAAAGTATCCTATAAATGAAGTTATAATAAGTGCCATAAAAAGAAGCATTATTGGTTGAAAAAATACTAGACTTTTTTCTATATTTCTATAGGTATTTTTCTCTAAGCTTTTTTCAAGAACATATAATCTTTCCTCCATAGAGCCACTGTCTTCCCCAAGCTTTATCATTGACAATGAATATTTAGATATAAATTTACAATTTTTTAGAGAGTCATTAAGTTCTTTTCCATTAAAAATATCCTTTTTTACTCTTTCTAACTCATTTTTAAAAATTCCAAATTCCATAGAATTAGTGCATAAATCTAAGCCATAATTTAAAGATACTCCACTTTCTGTAATTACTGATAACATTAATATAAATATATATTCTATTACTTGTCTTATAATTTTAAACTTCATAAAAATATTAAAAAAGTTTATTTTATTTTTTATCATTTTAGCTATAATAATTCCTGCTACTAAAAAGCAAAAACAAAATATTAAGGATATAAAAATATGTTCTTTTACATACTTTTGAAATAAATAGATATTAGTTATTCTTTTAGGTATTTCACTACCTAAATTACTTAATGAATTATAAAATATTGGTAAAATAATAAATATTAATGAAAATAGTAATATTATAAGAGCAAATAATATAATAATAGGATAAACTAATGAATCTTTAATTTTTTTTATTATTTCATATCTCTTTTTATAATAATTACCTAAAGCTTCTAATACTTTATGAATTTTTCCACTATTTTCTCCTAAGCCTACAATACTTAAGAAAAATTCAGGGTAAAGTTCTTTATAATGAGAAAAAGCTTCTTTAATTGTTTCTCCCTTAGAAAGATAATATTCTATATTTTTTATGCTATTTTTATATTTTATATCTAAAGGAATATCTTCTAAAAGGGTTACTGCCATTGAAATATCTATACCATCTTTATATAATGAGCTTAAATTTTCACATATAATACTTAAACTTTTATAACTTTTCTTCATTTAACTCTTCTCCTTCTAAAAAGTCTAAGTAATCATAATAATCTATTTGTCCCTTTTCAAGAAGTTTTTCTAATATTTCTATCATTTCATAATTAGATAAAATATTTGTATTTTCATGTATAGATAATATTTTTTCATGTTTATCTTTTCCTATATAATATACTGCTGATACTAAAGTTCTTCCTATATAACCAGAATTATTACATTTACTGCAGCCACATTTTTTATATAATTTATATTTTCTTTTACTATATTCTTCAATTTCTTTTTTACAATCTTCACATAATATTTTTATAAGTCTTTGAGAAATTATGCCTACTAATGCATCTTTAATTAAATACCTCTTACAGCCCATTTCTTCAAGCCTTAAAATAACTTCTCTAGGAGATTTAGTATGAATAGTTGAATATACCTTATGACCTGTTATTGCTGCTCTAACAGCCATTTTAGCTGTTATTTCATCCCTTATTTCTCCTACCATAATTACATCGGGATCTTGTCTTAGGATGCTCCTTAAACCTGATTCAAAGGTTATTCCAATCTTTTCATTTAAATTTATTTGATTTAATCCATCCATAGCTACCTCAATTGGGTCTTCTAAAGTTTCTATGTTTATATTCTCATTTTTTATTTTATTTAAAATAGAATATAAGGTTGTAGATTTACCACTACCTGTTGGTCCATTAACAATAACAAGACCATTTTTTAACTTTACTATTTTATTTATTATGTTTTGTTGCTTTTTTGAAAAATTTAATTTCTCTAAAGAGGATAAATACTTATCATTATAAAGTATTCTTATTACTATTTTTTCTCCTTTTACTACTGGTATTGTAGATACTCTGCAATTATAGGTTTTATTATTATGTTTTATAAAAAGTTTTCCATCTTGAGGTCTTCTTTTTTCTGTTATATCTAAATTAGCCTTTATTTTTAATCTTGAAGCTATTTTTAAATATTCGTTAAATTTAATTTTTCTAATTAATATAAGCTCTCCATTTATTCTAAATCTTATATTTACAGTATCTTTAATAGGTTCAAAATGTATATCTGAGGCTTTATCTTTAATAGCATCTTTAAATATATCTTCTTCTAAAGTATCCTCTTTAAAATCAAGAATTAAATTCATCATATTACTTAAATCATTTTCTTGAACTTTTATATACTTAATTTTTTTACTAAAAAGAAAATTTAAAAAATCTTCTCCCTCTTGTTCTTCCTTACTTGTTGCAACATATACTATTCCTTCCATTTCTTTAATAGGAAGAATTTTTAATCTTTTAGCTTCTGATAATGAAATTTTTCTTGCTAAGTTTATATCTATATCTTCAATTAAATTAGCCATAAATTCTAGTTAACCACCCTTAAAATATTTTATTATTGTTAAATTTACCCTTTTCATTAATTCTTTTTAAATTATTGACTTAAATTTTAAATTTTATACATTCATTTGATTTTATTTTTCATATTGATATAATAAATAATAGATTTTATTTTTTATTAGGGGGATTTATGTTTACAGTTAATTTTTATGGTTGTATAAAAAATTCTATTTTTGGAGCTTTTATTATATTAGTAATTTTACTTTTAAAGAAATCTCTATTTAAAAGATTTTCAAATAAATTTAATTACTTTATATGGATTCCATTATTAGTATGTATTATGTTTCCAATAAAAGTTAACATTGCAGAAAATTCTATTCCAAAATCAATTTCTAATTTAAAATCCTTTGATTTAAATTTGCCAGCTACTAAAATTCATAATGAATATAATTTTTTAAGTAATTTTTCATATTATAAAGATACATTACTTTATATACATCTAGGAATATCTATGATTATTTTCTTATACTATATTTTAAAATTTATATATTATAGAAAAGAACTTAATATATACTCTTATAAAGTAAAAAATGAACATATTAATAAAATTTATAATAATGTAGCTGAGGAATTAAATATAAAAAAAAGACTTCCTTTAAGAGTCTCTGATTGTATATCTACACCTATTAATGTAGGTGTAATACACTCTAATATTATAATTCCAAATATTAATTATTCTGATAAAGAACTTGAATTAATTTTTAGACATGAATTTATTCATGGAAAAAGACATGATTTTTTCACAAAAACCTTTACTCAATTAGTAGTATCTTTTAATTGGTTTAATCCTTTATTTTATATTATGAAAAAAGATATTTTTAATTTTTGTGAATTATCCTGTGATGAAGCTGTAATTAAACTTTCCAATAAACAAGACATAAAAGTTTATGGAAATATGTTAATAAAAACAAGTGGGAATATGTATAAAAGAGATGTTTCTTTATTATCTACTTTAACTAATTCTTCCCTTATAAAAACTAGAATATACTCTATTACAGATGAAAATAAAAAATCAAGTGGGAATATTTCTCTTTTTGTATTTTCTTTATTATTTTTTATTATTTTTCTAACCATTAACATAAAATTTTACTCTATACCAAATATTGTAGATTCTTCTTATTTTAATATTTCTGAAAACAATTATACTGATGAAGATGCTAATATTAATGGAAATGATAATTTAGCTTTAAATACTGAAAGTGATGAAGTTTTAAACTATAAATATGAAGATTATGTTTTTAATTTTATAGGTGTTTCTTTACAAAATAAAGATATTGATAGTTTAAAAAGTTTTTTAAATGACAATAATATTAATTATGATACTTCTAATGATTATCTTATTGTTAATAATGAATATATTTTACTTAAATTAAATCTTTCTAATCTAGATAATTATATTTTATATCAAAAAAAATAGGGAAATTAATCCCTATTTTTTTATTTATTCTTCTTCAAAGCCATACATTAACATATATAACTTTCTTGGTTCTATACCTAATAAATCTAATTTATTTAATCCACTTACTTTAATTAAAATTAAGTTATCATGGCTTAAGTTTTTTAAATTTTTAAACATATTCTTAAACTCCTGAAAGCTTATTGTTATATCTTTATTTTGTTCTAAAACCAAATTCCAATATTCTTCTCCTGTAAGATTTTTATATGCTGTAAGTGTTGCATTGTTCCATGCATATAATAATTTAGCAAAAGGCTGCATTACTTTTTTTCTCCTTTATTTAGTTTTTCTTCTAATACCTTTACAATAGTTTCTATCACCTTTACTCTTGCATAATACTTTGAATTTCCTTCAACTATAGTCCATGGTGCATAATTAGTTGAAGTTCTTATAAGCATTTCATTTATAGCTTGTAAATATTCATCCCACTTTTCTCTATTTCTCCAATCTTCAGAGGTTATTTTCCATTGTTTTTCTGGATTTTCTTCACGTTCTTTAAATCTTTTTGCTTGTTCTTCTTTATCTATATGAATCCAAAATTTTATTATAATTGTTCCTTCATTATATAAATGAAATTCCATATCATTTATTTCTTTATAAGCTCTTTTCCATTCATTTTCTGTAGCTAAATTCTCCACTCTTTCTACTAAAACACGTCCATACCAAGTACGGTCAAATATTCCTATATGACCTCCTTTAGGAATTTTAGTCCAAAATCTCCATAAATAATGATGTTCCTTTTCTATGTCATTTGGAGCAGCTATTGGATTAACATTGTATCCTCTTGGGTCCATTTTTTCTGTTATTCTTTTTATAGCCCCACCTTTTCCTGATGCATCCCATCCTTCAAAGGCTATTACAACAGGTATTCTTTTTAAATATAACTGATTTTGAAGCTTTGAAAGCTTTTTTTGTGCTTTATCTAATCTTTCTTTATATTCTTCTTTTTCTAGCTTTTTTAATAAATCTACTTTATCTAGTATAGTAGATTCATTTAAATTTAATTTATTTACTTTGCTTGTCTTTTCAAATTCCTTTTTTGATTTTTCAAAAGCTATACGTTCTTCCATTCCTTTAATTACTATTTTAAAAATTTTATCCATAGCATATTCTTTATCCATAGCCTCTATTATATGCCATCTACAATAGTCATTATCTGTTTTTACAAGAGTCTCTTCAATTATATTTAGATACTCATCATATTGTTCATAATGCTTCCAATCCTCTTTAGTAACCCTCCATTTAGTTTCATTTGAAGATTCTAAAGCCTCAAATCTCTTTTTTTGCTCTTCTTTTGTTATATGAAGGAAAAATTTAAATATTAATGTTCCATCTTTAAAAAGTTCCTCTTCAAAAGAGTTTATTTCTTCATAACAAGTTGAAAGCTCATTTCTTTTTGATACTTTATCAAGACGATCTAACAAAACTTGACGATACCAGCCTCTATCAAATATAACCATATTACCTTTAGAAGGAGTTCTTATCCAAAATCTATGAAGGAAAGGATAATATTTTTCCTCTGAAGTTGAAACTTTAGTTGAATATACATTAAATCCTCTAGGGTCTAATGGGTGAATAAGCTTATTAATTAAGGTTCCTTTTCCAGAGGCTCCCCATCCTTCAAAAAGTATTATTATTGGAATATCTAATTTTTTAGCTTCTCTTTGAAGACTTCCTAATTTTACTTCATACTCTTCTTTAATAAGGTCATAATCTTTCTTTTTCATCTTCTTAGATAAATCAACATTTTCTAACATTTTATCCTCCTCCTTATATTTAAAAAGAGATTGGTATTATCCAATCTCTAATATCAATTCTTTTTTTACTTAAGATAGTTATAAATAATTTCTAATCTTTCTTCTTGTAAAACATTAGCTATCTTATTTTCTACTTTTCCATTTTTAATGAATCTTTCTTCATTTGCATCAGCTATTTTTTGAAGTCTTTCTTGAAATTTATCTTCTGTTAATAAATCATCTTGAAATTCATCAACTAAATCCTTTACTGCTGTTGCTAATTCCTTTGGATTTCTGTAAACTGCTCTCATATTAAATACTCCTCATCTTTATAAAATAAAAAATAAATTTATTTTATACTACCATAAATTAATGTTGTTTTCTAGTCTCTTTTTTAATAGCTTCTAAAGCATAAGCTACATGAAGTTCAGTTGATATAAGTACTGCCTTTTCATCTATGTTAAATTTTTCATTATGATTTGGATAAGCTCTTCCCATTTCTTCATTTCCAGCTCCTACAAAGGCAAAAACTCCTGGTATTCTCTTTTGATAAACAGAAAAATCTTCTCCAAGCATCATTTTAGGAATACTTACAAGGGATTCTTCTGGGAATATTTTTCTTGCTCCATCTAAAGCACTTTTTACTGCATCTTTATCATTTACTACAGCTGGATGAGCTGACATATTATAATCTATAACAGCTGTAGCACCATAAGAAGAGGCTGTACTATATACTATTCTTTCAATAGAATTTTTTATAGCTTTTGCTGTTTCTACAGAGAAAGTTCTTACTGTTCCTTCAATAAAAGCTTCTCCAGAAATTATATTATGTTGAGAACCTGATTGAATATGTCCTATAGTTACAACAGCAGAATCTATTGGATTTACTTCTCTACTTATTATAGATTGAATATTTAAAACAGTTGCTGCTGCTGCTAAAGTTGCATCTACACATTGTTGAGGCTTTCCAGCATGTCCAGCTTTTCCATAAATTTTTATTTTAAAAATATCTGAAGATGCCATTCTTGGTCCTTCTTCAATAGATATTTTTCCACATTCTATATCACCAAAAACATGAAGACCAAATATTTCATCTATTCCTAAAAGACAACCATCTTCAACTATAAGCTTTGCACCTTTACAATTTTCTTCTGAAGGTTGAAATATAAGAGAAATCTTTCCTGGAAGAAGATTTTCATACTTTTTTAATATAATTGCAGCACCTATTAAAGCTGCAGTATGAGCATCATGTCCACAAGCATGCATTACTCCAGGATTTTGTGAACAATAAGATACTCCTGTTTTTTCTTCTATTTTTAAAGCATCCATATCAGCTCTTAAGGCAATATGTCTTCCCTTACCTTTTCCTATAGTAGCTATTATTCCAGTTACAGCAGCTTCTTCATAAAAAACTCCTATTTTATCTAACTCTTCTTTTATCCTTTTTGAAGTTTCAAATTCTTGAAGTCCAAGTTCTGGATGTCTGTGAAAATGCTTTCTAAGCCTTATTATATATTCAGATATTTCCTTTGTTTCTTTTCTTATATCTATATTAAAATCTATATCCTTTGGCTTTTCTTCTTCATTTTCTTTTTTAGGTATTTCTCTTTTTAAATGACTATTTTTTGAATTATTAAATCGCTTCCTTTTTGAAATTAAATCCATAACAATTCCCCCAATTTAATTTATATTTTTTATATAAAATTTTCTCTTTTTAATTATTTTTTATAATTATATCATAAATTAGTAAAATTCTTATATTAAATTTAATATTTTATCTTTTTTTTCTACTAAATTTTCATTATAAATTCCTTTTATTTTAAGAGGAGTATCTCCTAATACTATAATCTCCTCTCCCATAAATATAGCTTCATCAATATCGTGAGTTACAAAAATAACCATAGAATTTTCTCTTTTAAAAAACTTTTTAAGCTCTTCCATAATTATATACTTAATTTTATAATCTAAAGATTTAAAAGGCTCATCCATAAGTATAAGCTTTGAAGGTTTTAATAAAGCTCTAGCAATATTTACCCTTTGTCTCATACCTCCACTTAAATTTTCAGGATACTTATTTTCTGTCTCTTCAATATTAAGACTTTTTAAAACTTCTTTTATTTTTTTAACTCCTTCTTCTTTAGAATAATATTCATAGATAAAAAGTTCCATATTTTCTTTTACTGTAAGCCAAGAAATAAGTCTATCTTCTTGAAAAATATAACTTATTTCATCTGTTTTCACTCCTTTAATTTCTCCAAAGTCCTTAGGCATAAGACCACTTATTATATTTAAAAGAGTACTTTTTCCTCCTCCAGACTTTCCTAAAATTACATTCATATTTTTTTCTAAAGTTAAATTAAAATTTTCAAATACTTTTTTATCTTCAAAGGATTTATATAAATTTTTAATTTCAATTTTCATTTTTCCACCTATAAACTCTTTTTAAAAGTTTTTTATTTATATACTCAAATAAAATTGATATAAGAGCTATTATAACTATCCACGCAAAAATTTTAACAGTATTAAAATTAACCTTTTCTATTTGTACTGCTGCTCCTATACCATACTTTGGTTGTCCATGCACTTCCCCTGCTATTACTACCTTAAAAGCTAAAGAAAATGTAGATATTAGTATTCCCATAATATGAAATTTTATTACTGGAATATATATCTTTTTTATTTTTTCCCTTTGAGATACCTTATAAATTTTACACATATCTAATATTTTTTTATCAATATCTTTTAAAGAATTATATATTCCTTCATATAAAATAGGAAATACTATAGCAAAACCCACTATAAAAGGTGCTTTATCTTTATCAAACCATATTAATGCAAGAAGAACTAATATCATTGTTGGAATTGTTTTTCCTATGGAATTTAAGGGAGCTAATAAATTTTTTAAAAAGGGGTACATAAAAGAAAGTACCCCTAAAATTACTGATAATATTAATGCTATTGTAAAACTTACTATAGTTCTATATAAAGTACTTATTGAGTTTTTTATAAACTCTGGACTTTTTATTATTTCTATCATAGAAATTAAAACATCTTCTATTTTAGGAAGATATATGTCTTTATTAATTTTTATGGCTATAAATTCCCAAAGTGCTAAAAAAACTATAGTTCCAAGAAAAACCTGACTTTTTTTATTCCATGAAAATACCTTCATCAGGAACTTTTCCTCCTATTGTACTAGCATCAAAACTATTTAATTTTTCAAAATATGAATTATATTCTTTATGAGTACTTTCTATTCCTTCATAATTTATATTAGCCTTTTCCATTGCTTTTGGAATTATATCTTTATTTGCAGAAACTCCAATTTCCTCACAAAAGTTTCCAAGCTCCTCTGTTCCTTTTCCTGCAAATTCACAACTTTCTTTTAGCTTATTTAAAAATTCTTCTACAAATTTCTTATTTTTATCTATAAAATCTTTCTTAATTATTACTGTTGATTGAGGGAAACCATATTCTGAATTATTTTTTTCTTTCCATATTTCATTTAAATCTAAAATTATTGAAACTTTATCATTTTTAGATGAAACTTGTGTTAATGCTGGTTCTGGAAGAACTGCATAAGGAGTTTTCCCTGCAATTACTGTTGGGGCAAGTTCTGTTACTCCACTAACATATGAAAAATTAAAATCTCCTTCATCATATCCCATATCCTTTAAAACTGACTTAGTAACAATATCTGGTGTTAATCCTTTACCAATGTTATATATTTCTTTTCCCTTTAAATTTTCTAAACTAATTTCTCCATCAGTTGAAATTAAATAAAAAGCTCCCCAACCTATGGTTCCTGCAATTTCATATCCAGCTCCTTTATTATATTGAGTTGCAGCCACATTTGAAGGTACTATTGCAATATCAGGCTCTCCCTTAAGTACAGATGAAACTATACTCTCTGAAGTTTTTTCTATTGTATAATCTGTTTTATAATTCTTTTTTATCTCCTCATTTTCCTTAATAAGTTTTGCAGAGGCTATAGCAGGAAGACCATCTGGCACTACAACCTTAACTTCTGTTGTTTCTTCTACTTTATTATCCTCTTTTGTATTAGATGCTCCACAGCCAATTAATGAAACTGTAAAACATAGTATTGCTACTATTAAAGTTAACTTTTTCTTCATTTTTATTCCTCCTTAAAAATTTCAATTAATATTATAGACCTTAAAAAAATTAGTTACAATACTACTTTTTTAGTGTTAAGGTTATCATTTAATATAATTTTTACTTTATTTTTTCTCTTTTAAGTATAAAATATACTATTTTGAACATAATATTTATATATTTAGTTTTTTAATTCATGGTGGTGAAAATATGTGGTTTAACAAAAGCTTTGAAGAAACAGTAAAAGAATTTAACAGCAATATATTAAATGGTCTTTCTTCAGAAGAAGCTAAAATGCGTTTAGAAAAAATAGGAGAAAATAAACTTATTTCAAAGAAAAAGAAATCTTTATTTATTCTTTTTCTTTCTCAATTAAATGATGTAATGATTTATATACTTATATTAGCTTCTATAATATCAGCAATTATGGGAGAAATAAGCGATTCAATAATAATTATTATAGTTATATTAATAAATGCAATTATTGGAGTGGTTCAAGAATATAAAGCTGAAAAAGCTTTAGAATCTTTAAAAAAGCTAAGCACCCCAAAGGCTATTGTAAAAAGAGATGGTATTATTTTAGAAATTTCTTCAAAAGAAGTTGTTCCTGGAGATATTATAATTATAGATGCTGGTAGATATATTCCTGCTGATATACGCCTTATTGAAAGTGCAAATTTAAAAATAGATGAATCTGCCTTTACTGGTGAATCTGTCCCTTCTGAAAAAAATGCAAACATAATTTTAGATGATGACTCTTTACCTATTGGTGATAGAATTAATATGGCTTTTATGTCCACTTTATCTACCTATGGAAGAGGATATGGTATTGTTGTAGCTACTGGAATGAATACTGAAATAGGTAAAATTGCTTCAATGCTTGAAGAAGAAGAAAAAGAAACTACACTTCTTCAAAAAAAATTAGCCTTTGTGGGTAAAGCTTTAGGCTTTGGTGCTATTTTTATATGTTTATTAATATTTGTAATTTCTATGTTTCAAGGAAGAGATTGGTTTGAAATGCTATTAACCTCAATAAGCCTTGCAGTTGCTGCTATTCCTGAAGGATTACCTGCTATTGTAGCAATAGTTCTTGCCCTTGGTGTTCAAAAAATGATAAAAGAAAATGCTATTGTTAAAAAACTTGCTTCTGTAGAAACCTTAGGTTCTGTAAGTATAATATGTTCTGATAAAACAGGAACTCTTACACTAAATAAAATGACAGTAAAAAAATTTTTTGTAAATAATGCTCTTAATTCTTTAGAAAAATTAGATACACAGAATAATGAAAGCAAATTATTACTAGAAAGTATGATTCTTTGTAATGATGCTACAAGTGATGAAAACTCTAAAACTGGAGACCCTACAGAAATAGCCTTTTTAGATGCTGGAATTAAATTTAATATATTTAAAAATGATTTAAATAACAAATATAAAAGAGTAAATGAAATTCCTTTTGATTCTGAAAGAAAATTAATGACCACTGTAAATTCTTATAATACTGAATTTAAAGTAATAACAAAAGGAGCCCTTGATTCATTACTTAAAATTTGCACAAAGGTTTTAATAAATAAAGAAATACTTCCTCTTACAGATGAAATAAAAAATTCTTTTTTAAAGGCTTCTGAAGAAATGGCAAAAGATGCCTTAAGAGTTTTAGGTGCAGCATATAAAAATATACCTTCTTCTAATATTCCTCTTAAAGATTTAGAAAAAGATTTAATATTAGTAGGTTTATTTGGAATGATTGACCCTCCTAGAGATGAAGTGAAAAATTCTATTTCTTTATGTAAAAAAGCTGGTATAACTCCTATTATGATAACAGGAGACCATAAAAATACTGCCTTTGCTATTGCTAAGGAACTAAAAATTGCATCAAACCCTTCTGAATGTATGTCTGGAAATGAAATAGATAGCTACTCTCAAGCTGACTTTAACTTAATTGCTCCAAAATTTAAAGTTTTTGCAAGAGTTTCTCCAGAGCATAAAGTTAAAATTGTAAAAGCTTTTAAATCTAATGGCAATATAGTTTCTATGACAGGAGATGGAGTAAATGATGCTCCCTCTTTAAAAATAGCAGATATTGGAGTTGCTATGGGGATAACAGGTACTGATGTAGCTAAAGGCTCAGCAGATATGATACTTACAGATGACAATTTTTCTACTATTGTCTCTGCTATAGAAGAAGGACGTAATATTTATACAAATATTCGTAAAGCCATTATATTTTTGCTAGCTTGTAACTTTGGAGAAATAATAGTTTTATTTCTCTCTATACTTTTAAATTGGGATACTCCTCTTCTTCCAATTCATATTTTATGGGTAAATTTAATTACAGATAGTTTTCCTGCTCTCTCTTTAGGAATAGACCCTTTAGATGAAGATGTAATGAATAAACCTCCAAGAAATCCAGAAGAAAGTATATTTTCAGGATATATGAATTATCTTTTCTTTAATGGACTTATTATAGGACTTATTAGCCTTTCAGCTTTTAAAATTGGTGAAAGACTTTATCCTAATTCACTTATTCATGCACAAACTATTACCTTTTTAGTTTTAAGTATTTCTCAGCTTTTCTTTTCTTTAAATATGAGAAATATAAAAAAATCTATTTTTAAACTTGGCTTATTTAAAAATAAGTATTTAATTTTTTCAATAATATTTGGTGTCTTTTTGCAATTAATTATTGTTTTTGTTCCTTTTTTATCTTCTGTCTTTAAAGTATATTCTTTAAGCTTTAAGGATTTAGCTATAGTATTTTTAATTTCATTAATACCTTTTACTTTAAATGAATTATTAAAGCTTACCCTTAGAAAAAAATCTCCTTTAGTATAATTTTATGTTATAATTGTTTTCAGTAAATCGTAAATTTTAATAATAAAGGAGATACTATGTTTAATAAATTAGGTTTAAATGAAAATATTATTAAAGGATTAGAAAAGCAAGGTATAACTACTCCTACAAAAATACAAGAACTTTCAATTCCTTGTATATTAGAAAATAAAGACATTATAGGTGAAGCTTATACAGGTAGTGGAAAAACCTTAGCTTTTGTTGCTCCACTATTTCAAAAAATAGATACAAATAAAAAAGAAATGCAAGTACTTATATTAGCTCCAACTCATGAACTTGTTATGCAAATAGTTTCACAAATTAAACTGTTAAGCAAAAACTCTGAAATTTCAGTTACTACTTTAGGACTTATTGGTGATGTTAATATTGATAAACAAATAAAAAAGATAAAAGAAATAAAACCTCATATTGTGGTAGGTACTCCAGGAAGAATTGCAGATTTAATAAGAAAAAGAAAAGTTACTGCTCATACTTTAAAAACAATAGTTATTGATGAAGCTGATAATCTTTTAGATAATACAAGTAGCCCTACAGTAAAGGATATAATAAAAGCTACAATGAGAGATAGACAACTTTTAGTGTTTTCTGCAACAATTAATGATTCCACTTTATCCCTTGCAAAATCATTAATGAAAGAGCCTGAAGTTTTTAAAAGCACTGAAAAAATAAGCTTAAATCCTAATATTTCTCATATGTATATTGAAGTTGATAAAAGAGAAAAATTTGAAACTTTAAGAAAACTTATAGCTGCTGTAAATCCTGAAAAAGCTTTAGTATTTGTAAATAGAGGTTATGAAATAAATCTTGTTACTGAAAAACTTCAATTTCATAATAAATCTGCCTTTGCAATACACAAAGGACTTTCAAAGGAACAAAGACAAAATGCTTTAGAAAGTTTTAGAAATGGCAAAATAAACATATTAGTTTCTTCTGATATTTCTGCAAGAGGATTAGATATTCAAGGAATAACTCATATAATAAACTTAGATTTTCCATCTAACCCTAATGAATATCTTCATAGAGCTGGAAGAACTGCAAGAGGAAATAACCTTTTTGGATATACAATTTCTTTAGTAACACCTAAAGAAAAAGCTGCCATAAGAATTTATGAAAGAGAATTTAATATTAAAATAGAAAAAAAGAGCCTAAAACAAGGTAAACTTATTTAAATTGATAAATCTTTTTTAAATAAAAACATAGTCTGTGCCCCTTCATTTGATGTTTTTATTATATCATCTTATTGAAGTTTACACAGACTTTTTTACATTTTCTTCATTTGATTATATCATCTTATTAGTTTACACAAATTACTTTATAGTTCTTTTCATCATTGTTGTCCCAATAATCATAGCCATTTACTCCATAGTATAAAACAAATTCAAAGTTTTTCTTTTCATAATCTTCTATAGAAAGATACTTGTCCCATACTTGAAGTCTATCCTCATTTAACTGCTCTGTATCATAACCTGATGAACAATAGTACATACCTTCTTCTTTGTAAGTATTCCATCCATCAAAAGTATACTTTATCTTTACATCTTTTTCATAAGCAAAGTCTTTAAGTAAAGCAGTTATTTTATATTCTGTTCCATTTTTATTTATAGAATATAATTTTATAGCCTTATCTCCTATAATATTTATATATTTTGCTGGCTCTTTTTCTTCATCCATAACTTCATTTACTTCATTTATGACTTCTTTTGCTTCTTCTATAATTTCCTTTGCTTCTTCTTTTATCTCTTTTTCTTCTAATTTAGTTTCAGCATCTTTTTTATTAGTTAATTCTTCTTTTACTTCAGTTCTAGGCTTTAAAACTTCTTCTTTAACACTATTATCAATATTTGTTTCTTTTACTTTAACAGTTTCCTCTAAAGTAGTAACCTCTTTAACTTTTTCATTTTCTAAATCACTATTAACAGTTACTGCTACTTCCTTTTTTATATCTTCAGCCTTTATTGATTCTTTTCTTGGTTGAGATTTCCTTCTAGCTACATTACTTGTTCTTCTTGATTTTCTACTCATTATTAAACACCTCTCATTAATCGAAATAAAATCTGTATTTTAACCTATATAAATTTTAACATTTTTGGATTTAAACCTCAAGTCAGTTGTAATTAATTTATTTTATATATTTTTAAATTTTATATCCTAATTATTATTTTCTTTTAATTTTATATAAATAGAGCTTACCATTAATTGATAAGCTCTATTTTAAATTAAATCTTAGTTAAATATATATTTAATATTTTTTCTCACTATAAATCCACTAGAATCTTTTACTGCTACACAAATTTCATATTCTCCTATATTTTTAGGTGCTATTGTTATTGTATTTGATGTACTCCAATCTTTTATTGAAGCATATTCTCCATTTAAGTATCTATAATATTTATACTTAACTTCTCCTACTTCTCCACTTATTCTTGTTTTAAATGTTACTGCTGTTTGAACTTTTTGTGGTGATACTTTATCTGACTCAAATCCTTCTATTTTTAAGTTACTATTAACAAATGTATATTTAATATTTTTTCTCACTATAAATCCACTAGAATCTTTTACTGCTACACAAATTTCATATTCTCCTATATTTTTAGGTGCTATTGTTATTGTATTTGATGTACTCCAATCTTTTATTGAAGCATATTCTCCATTTAAGTATCTATAATATTTATACTTAACTTCTCCTACTTCTCCACTTATTCTTGTTTTAAATGTTACTGCTGTTTGAACTTTTTGTGGTGATACTTTATCTGACTCAAATCCTTCTATTTT